>Ga0256913_10000508_pt1 | contig 20129 bp, 16 predicted proteins | sample Axial_MatmetaG_FD_185970 | JGI IMG/M metagenome (GOLD analysis project Ga0256913, IMG submission 185970) | Deep-sea worm associated microbial mat communities from Axial Seamount, Juan de Fuca Ridge, Pacific Ocean - Axial_Mat | ecosystem: Environmental > Aquatic > Marine > Oceanic > Microbial... | reverse complement strand
TATATACTATAACAGAACCAACCAATGGGTTAGGATAAGTGTTTCCTAAACCAAGTTTTGCAAGTTCAATGCAACGTGTAATATATTTTTCGTTAGTTTTCAAATTTAAATGAAACAATTTGCTACAAAAGTAGTAAATTTGATTGATGATTTTAAAAGACTTGAAGAGATATATCGAAAGTGAACTGTGTAATTTGTACAATCCTTACGAAAATGAGAGTATTGCTTATTTAATTATTGAGAATGTATTATCTTATAATAGAACACAAATTGTAATAAATTATAGAAATAATGTAAATGAAAAGAGTGTAGTAGTTGTAGATAATATTATAGAAAGATTAAAAAAACATGAGCCAATTCAATATATCATAGGAGAAGCCGAATTCTACGGATTAAAACTAAAAGTTGATAAAAATACTTTAATTCCTCGTCAAGAAACAGAATTGCTTGTACACAACATTATTAAGAAACACGAACACAGAAAAAATATAGATATACTCGATATTGGAACAGGCAGTGGATGTATTGCTATTAGCTTAGCAAAAAATATTAATAATTCTAATATCATTGCTATTGATATTTCTGAAAAAGCCATACAAATTGCCAAAGAAAACTCTAAAATCAATAAAACAAAAGTAGAATTTATAAAAGCTGATATTTTAAATCTTAATGAAGATATAAAAGATAAATTTGATATTATAGTTAGTAATCCACCTTATGTTACCGATAAGGAGAAAATACAAATGCAAAAAAATGTATTGAATTTTGAGCCACATAATGCTTTGTTTGTATCAAACGATGAACCTTTAATTTTCTATAAAAAAATTATATTAGAAGCAAAAAATAAACTTAAACAGAATGGTCAGTTATGGTTCGAAATAAATGAAAGATTTGCAAACGAAATCATTAAGTTGATGAAAAAACAGAGCTTTAAAGAAACTCAAATAATAAAAGATTTTAACCAAAAAGATAGAATTGTTTTTGGGATACTAAAATAAGAAAATATAATACTTTATAACATGGCAAGGTATTTGTTTTTATTTTAAATGATAAAAAGAAACAAAAGAGTTAATTAATTTGTGATTTATTATTTTGTTTTAAAATCAAAAAATATTAGTTTTACAAACTATTAAAAAATTGAAAAATGGATGTAAAAAAGTCACCTCAAGTAGATTTAGAAAAGAAGAAGAGTTTATTCCTTTACATAGGAATTGTTTTAACATTATCTTTTGTTCTTCTAGCTTTTGAATGGACAGCAAGTAGCGGTGGAGAAAGTTTAACAGATGGCGTATTTGATATGGGTGTGGAAGATGAAATTATTCCTCCAACAAGACAAGAGCCACCACCTAAAGAAGAACCAAAAATTGAAAAGAAAGAAGATATCTTCGAAATTGTTGAAAATGATGTAGAAATTGAGAATGAAGTTCAAATTGATGATATTGAGGTAGATGAAACTACTGAGGTTGAAATAGTAGAGGTTGAGGAAGAAGAAGAAGAAGATAATACAGTATTTCAATTTGCTGTAATTGAGGATAAACCGGAATTTCCCGGAGGACAAAAAGCTTTATTAACTTACATTGCAAAAAATACTAAATATCCGGAAATTGCAAAAGAAAACGGTATAAAAGGAACTGTTTTTGTTCAGTTTGTAATTGGTAAAGATGGTAAGGTTTCTGACGTGAAACCAGCTCGTAAGGTTGACACTTATCTTGACAGAGAGGCGGTTAGAGTAGTAAAGTCTATGCCTGCTTGGAAACCCGGTAAACAAAGAGGGAAAGCTGTTAGGGTTCAGTATATTGTACCAATTAAATTTGTACTACACTAAAAAGATATAGAACAATATTTAAAGAAACCGGTTTATTTATAAATCGGTTTTTTTATTGTTCTATTTTGTTTGGTTTTTTAAAATGAGATAATTCAACAACTTGCCTGTTGTATAAAAGAGTGTTTTTTAAATCTATTAAAGCAGACTTTGTTCCTCGACTATAAAAAAGTTTTATTTCTATATTGCTATTTTCAAAAACATGGTAATTTTCTTCAGTCAAACTTAGTTTTGCCTCGGCAATTGTAAAAATTTCATTTTGGAAAATAGGACTTTTTGCAGGAATAGAAAAAATAGTCATTTCTTCGTCGTAGCGAGAAAAATAATCGTGTAAAACAAAAAAACTAACATCGTGCAAGGCCGTAGGGATAGAAATCTCAACTTTGTAAAAACGCTCAATTACCGCACCTGAATTTTTTATAAGAAATTTTGGAAAAAAGTTCATTCTTTCAACCATACCGTCAGAAAGAGTTGGAACACCACCGGTGTTTATAATTCCAACAAAATCTAACTCGGGTTTGTTATTTTTAGAAAATAGGTTTCTAATCTCATGCTCAGGCATTAAAGCTGTTTTATCAGCTTGACGAGAATAATATTTAAAATCATTTGCCATATGCGGAGCAGAATCGCTAGGTTTTACTTTTATTGCAAATAAACTTCCGTTATTTGTCTTAAACTCATTAATATCAACATCTAAAAAAGGTTTTATGTTAAAAGAGATAAGATTTTGTAAGTATTTTTTTGTGATATTAGTATCGGTAATATAATCAATTGTTTTTGCCTTTTTTCTAACAGCGTGAATTCCTAAAAAAATAATTCCTCCAATTGTATTAGAAAAAGCGGCAACTGTAGTAATAAATTTATTTTCGAAGTTTTGGTTTGCTTTAACTTTTGACGCATTAAAAAATTCAATATTTATATCACGAGAAACTTTATAGATTATTAAATCTTCGTAATCAGTTATATTATTGAATTTATTATCGAAAAACTTCATAAAAATAATTGTTTAGGCAAAGGTGCGAAAATTTAATGAAAAAATGTATTAATTGTTAAAACAAAATATGAGAAAAATCATTTAAAAACATAAATTGATATGAGAAAAATCATCGAAATAATTTCTATTTAGGTATAACTTTACTTAAAATTAATAAATTATGGGAATAGTATATAAACCTCAAGAATATTCGATAAAAGATGAGAAGATGAAGCCTTTTATTGATGAGGAAGAAATAAATAATTTTTTAGAAAAAACCAAAAATCCTACTCCTGAAAGAGTAGATGAAATTATAAATAGATCTTTAAATAAAAAACGACTTTCTTTAGAGGAAACTGCCATATTAATAAATGCAAATTCTCCGGATTTAATAAAGAAAATTAAAGATGGTGCAAAAAAATTAAAACAATTAGTTTATGGGCAAAGAATAGTTTTGTTTGCTCCACTTTATGTTGGTAATTTATGTGTAAACAATTGTAAATATTGTGGTTATAAGCAAAGTAATAAGGCTGTAAAAAGGGTGACTTTGGGCGAAGAAGAACTTGTTAAACAAGTTGAAAATCTAGAAGAAACGGGGCAAAAACGCTTAATAATGGTTTATGGAGAACATCCAAAATATAGTCCGGAGTTTATTGCTAAAACTGTTCAAATTGTTTATAAAGTTAAAAAAGGTCCGGGAGAAATCCGCCGAGTAAATATTAATGCAGCACCACTGGATATTGAAGGATTTAGAACAGTAAAAAAAGCTGAAATTGGGACATATCAAGTTTTTCAAGAAACCTATCATCACAAAACTTATAAAAAGGTTCACCCAAGTGGAATAAAAAGTAATTACGATTGGAGATTAACAGCACTCGACCGAGCTCAAGAAGCAGGTATTGATGATGTTGGGATTGGTGCTTTGTTCGGACTTTATGATTGGCGTTTCGAGCTTATGGGTTTACTCCGTCATGTAAATCATTTCGAGGCAGTTTATAAAGTTGGACCACATACAATTTCTTTCCCCAGAGTACAAAATGCTTCGGGTTTAGATATTGATAAAAAATATTTGGTTAACGATGATGATTTTACAAAACTTGTAGCAATTCTTCGATTGGCAGTGCCTTATACAGGCATGATTTTAACTGCCCGAGAAAGTGTAGAAATACGCGATGAAATAATGGAATTTGGGATATCTCAAATTGATGGAGGAACAAATATTGAAATGGGAGGTTATTCCGAAGATAGCAATAAAGAACAAGATTTAGATAAAGAACAATTTCAGATTAACGATAATCGTTCGCTTGGTGAAATAATTGAAGAACTTATTGAAAAAGACCATATTCCATCGTTTTGCACTGCTTGTTATAGGGTAGGGCGTACAGGTGAACATTTTATGGAATTTTCGGTTCCGGGTTTTATAAAACGATATTGCCAACCAAATGCAATTCTTACTATGGTTGAATATCTGGAAGACTATGCAAACGAAAGCTTAAAAACTCGTGGTTATAAAATGATTTGCAACAAAGTTGATGAATATAAAGATGATAAATTTAAATCGAAACTTGTTGATAGAATAGAGAAAATAAAAAAAGGAGAAAGAGATTTATATTTTTAAAAATATTGATTATGAAAACAATTAATTGGCAAGATGCCGAGAAATTAAAAAACCCACATGGAGTTGATATCAGGCGAATTTATGATGCAGAAATAGCTCAAGTTGCACATATATTCTTAAATCCTAATGAGGAATTAAAGAAACATGTTACACCGGTTGATGTAATTTTTTATGTTCTGGAAGGAACAGGAATTGTTGAAGTTGGAAAAGAGAAAATGGAAGTAAAAGAAGGAACTTTAATAGAAAGTCCTGCAAAAATTCCACATTGTTGGTATAATAAAAGCGATTCGGCTTTGCGAATTTTAGTAACAAAAATTCCACGTCCTACAAATCCTACAAAAGTTTTATAGATTTATTCTTTTATAAACTTTTTGTAAGTATTTCCTATTTTGATAAAATAAATTCCTTTATCGAGATGAGAAATGTTTATTTGTGTATTTTCTTCGTTAACAAGCTGAAGAAAAACCGTTCTTCCATTCATATCTGTAATAGATATATCACTAATTAAAGAATTGTTTTGTTCAATAATTAGATAATCTTTAGCAGGATTTGGGTAGATATTAAAGCTGGTTTTAATACTATTAATATCTAAATTAGCACCAACATTAAGCTCTAATGTAATTGTATCAGATGTACAGTTATTAGTTATTATATGTTGAACCTGAAATTCTCCAACACCAGGGAAAGTGTGAGTAGGATTATGATATGTGGAAGTTGTTCCATCACCAAAATCCCAAAAATCTGTATCTGTATTTTCTGTTCCGGTAAAACTTAATGTGTAATTGTTAATATCTATGTATCCAAAATTTGCAGTTTGGAAATTCCAAACATATGAGCTGTCGAAAACAACATCGTTTGCAATGTTTTGCAATAAAAGAGCAGTAGTCTCTGGTAAAGTAGAGTGGAATGTATTGCCTACAGGACTTTTATCGAAAATACTAGCATAAAAAACACAAGCTGCTAAATAGCTTCCGTAAATACTTGGGTGGCTTTCATCAGAGCTATATAAATTAATAGTATCATTAGTTAGTTCTCTTGCTTTTTTCCAAGCCATGCCAACCGGAGCAACACTTGCAAAATTGTCAACTCCCATTTGTAAATAGCTTTCGCGTAAGCGTTGCTGCATACCTTCGTATGTACAAATTGGTGGATAACTTGCACAATTAGACTGATCGCCGTTTTGTCTGCCCCAAGTCATAAAAAATAAAGTTTCGGTGCAAGTATCGTTAGAAATAATAGAATCGTTTAAGATTTTAGCATAAGGAAAAACTTCAACTTCAACTTGTGATGGTGGAAACGAAGGTTTTTGACTTTGATCTTGTAAAATGACGAAATCCCAATCTTGAGAACTAATCTTTGATAAACTTGTTGTATTAGTAGAGTGTCCTTCTAATGTATATCCACCGGGTGTATTTTGGTCTTTTATTAAAACATCACCGGCACTTGTTGCAAGATTACTAACTAATGTAGGTAAATCGTTTACATAAGTGTAACTATTACCTAAAAATAATACTTTTTTTGTTGTTTGTGCAATGCTTAAATTTGTTGCAATAATAACAATTAATAAATATAAAAAATTTCTCATATTTTACAGTTTTGCCTTAAGACGCTAACTAATATTATTGGTTGCTTAGTAATTACATTTTTTATAAAAAAAGATTTCTATTTTGATTAATAGTAAAAAAAATGTATTTTTACAGATTGAATGTTTGATTATTAATAAAATGTACCATCATGAAAAGTTTATTTTATACTTTATTTTTTATAGTATTAATAGGAATAAGTTCTTGTAAAAAAGAAGATAATGTTAATTATTCTACATCAAAAACTATGACAGCAAAACTTGAAGGAAATTTATGGAGAGCTGTTGAACCAACAGGATCTAGTGCAAACGGATTATATGTAATTTCAGGAGAATCTAAAATAGGTCATAAAATTAGTTTATATCTTAATTCAGTTGATGTGGGAACTTATAACCTATCATCAACATCAACATCTAAAGCTGAATATACAATGCCTGATGATGGTGGGTTTTATGTAACTCAAAACGGTGCAGGAACAAGTGGTTATGTTGAACTTACAGAGGTTAACACAAGTGCAGGAAAAGTAACAGGAAAATTCTATTTTACTGCAAATCAGAAAGGAACACATTATTTAAAAACAATTTCTGATGGTAAATTTGAAAATATAGAATACTATTATGTACCACCTAGTGCTGATAATAACATATTAACATGTACTGTATCAGGAACTAATTACACCTCCGGCTCTGTAATGGGTAATGTAAATAATGGTAAAATAACTATAATTGGTAGTGATGGAGTTAGAAATTTTTATATAATTGTACCTGAAAATGCTACTACCGGAACACATTCTTTAGATGGCACTATTTACTCTATAAGTTATAATATGAATCCTGATAATTATACAACTGATAGTGGTTCGTTAAATATTACTTTACATAACACATCAGTAAATCAGATAAAAGGAACTTTCTCGTTTACAGCACATAATAACAATGATGCTACTGATATAGTTACTGTTACAAACGGAGTTTTTGAGGTTGTATATTAATCTAAAGTTTTAAATGCATCAATCGGAATACCCTTCTCAATTATTAGAAAATGCTGTTGAGGAATTTGCAAAGCTGCCCGGAATTGGCAGAAAAACTGCAATGCGTCTTGCTTTACACCTGCTAAAACAAAAAAACGAGGATGTCGATTTGTTTGGGGGTACATTTATTAAATTAAAAAACGAGGTTAAGTTTTGTAAAATTTGCAATAATATTTCTGATAAAGAAATTTGCAATATATGTTCTGATAATTCAAGAAATCAATCTACATTGTGTATTGTTGAAAACATTAAAGATGTTATGGCAATAGAGAATACCGGTCAATATAAAGGATATTATCATGTTTTGGGTGGAATAATTTCGCCTATGGAAGGTATTGGACCAAGCGATTTGAATATAATAAATTTAGAAGACAGAATTAAAAAAAATAGTATTATAAACGAAATAATTTTTGCATTACCAACAACAATGGAAGGTGATACTACAAATTATTATATTCATAAAAGGTTAAAAGAATTTCCACTTAAATTTTCTGTTTTGGCTCGTGGTGTTGCTATTGGCGATGATTTAGAATATACCGATGAATTAACTCTTGGGCGATCAATAATAAACAGAATAGAGTTTTCTTAGTAGATGAATAAAGTTGTAAAAACTGTTATCAATCCTAAATAAAAACCTGCAATAATTTGAAGATTTGTATGAGCTTTTAGCTTAATTCGTGAAGTTCCAATAATACCTGCAATTAAAACGGCAATAATTAATAATAATTCAAGATTTAAGTTTTGTTTAAACGAAATAACAAGGATTAATCCTATAATTCCGCCAATGCCAATCATATGGGCACTTATTTTCCAAAAAATATTTATAAAAAAAGATAAGCTAATGCTTATAATTGCACTTAAATAAAACGCACGTAATATACCGGAAACATTATTTATTCCAAGAATGTAGTAGCCTATATAATAAAATGTTAATGTTATAATTATAGGTAAAAGTCGTTCTTTTTTGTCGTTTAATTCTATGTTGCTTATTAATTTTTGCCACAAAAGAAACAAAAGCGAAATTGCGGGAAACAAAAATGTAGTAACAAAAACTAGAATATATAACCATTTTTTTGCATCGGGGTGTATTGCCGATAAATGCTCAATAGTGTTTAGAATTATAAAGATACCTATGGTTGGTGCCAATAATGGGTGAAATATATACGAAAAAATTTTAGAAATAAACTTCATATAATCTTATAATTCTTTTCTTAATCTTCCGACAGGAATATTTAATTGTTCTCTATATTTTGCAACAGTTCTACGAGCAATTTTATATCCTTTTTCGTTTAATGCTTTTGTTAGAGCATCGTCAGTTAAAGGTTTTTTCTTGCTTTCTTCGTCAACTAATTGTTGAATTATTGATTTAATTTCTCTTGATGAAACTTCTTCGCCTGATGTGGTTTGCATTGCTTCTGAGAAGAAATATTTTAAAGAGTAAATTCCAAAATCAGTTTGTATATATTTACTGTTTGCAACTCTCGAAATTGTTGAAATATCTAATCCTGTAATATCGGCAATATCTTTTAAAATCATTGGTTTAAGCTTGGTTTCATCACCGGTTAAGAAAAATTCCTTTTGGAATTGAATAATAGTATTCATTGTTGAAAGCAAAGTATGTTGACGTTGCTTTACAGCATCGATAAACCATTTTGCAGAATCTAATTTTTGCTTTATAAAAGTAATTGCATCTTTTTGTTCTTTAGATTTATTCTTTTTATTTTTAGAATAATCTATTAACATATCGGAATAAGTCCTGCTAACATGCAATTCCGGAGTATTTCCGTAGTTTAGAGTTAAATTAAGTTCCCCATCAGTAGTTTCTAAATTAAAATCAGGTGTAATTTGCTGAACTCCTTTGAATGCAGGATTGCTATACGAACTTCCCGGTTTTGGATTTAACTTAACTATCTCGTTATTAGCTTCTTTTAACTGTTCTTCTGTTATTTCCATGCGTTTCATTATTTTATCGTAATGCTTTTTTGTAAAAGCATCAAAATGCTCCGATAAAATAATTCTTGCATTAGACATTGCTTCAGATTCACTTTCTTTTCTCTCTAATTGAAGTACTAAACATTCTTGCAAATTTCTTGCACCAACACCCGGAGGATCTAAAACTTGAATAATTTTCAGCAATTCCTCCATTTTTTCGTCAGTAGTGGTAATGTTTAAGTTAAAAGCTAAATCATCAACAATATTTTCTATAGGGCGGCGTAAAAAACCATCATCATCTAAACTCCCAATAAGGTATTCTAATAAATCGCGGTCTTCGTCTTTTATAGCTTGTAAACTAAGTTGTGATTTAAGATGTTCTTTAAAATCTACACCTGCTGCATGAGGCATATCTACTTTTTTGTCATCAGCAGAATAATTTCTAGACATTAATTTATATGCAGGAGTATCTTCATCGTTTAAATAATCTTCTAATGTAAATTCATCGTCATTTGCTTCTACCTCTTCAGATTGTTCTTTATCTTCAACATCTTTATCTACCTCTAAAGCAGGATTTTCCTCAATTTCTTTTTTAATTCGCTGGTCTAATTGCATTGTTGGCAATTCCAACAACTTAATCAACTGAATTTGTTGAGGCGATAATTTCTGTAATAATTTTTGTTGTAATCTTTGATTTAACATTAGATAAATTATTTTTTATTGCTAATTTATGAATATTTTTATTAATGTACAATCTTACTTTAAAACAATTAACAATTATTTTGAAACTCGTAATTATTAATTATGCTAAAATATTGAGAACGGTTTATTGTATATATGAATATAGTTTTGCTCAGTTGCACCAAAACCCTTGTAAAACCTATGTATTCCTTCAATGTTTGAACCTTCAAAATCTAATAAAAAATCTGTTTCGGAATTGTTTTTTATAAAATTATCAATTAATAAAAACATTGCTTTTTTTTCTTTGCCTTCGGTGTTGGAAACAGGCAATAAATAAATGTGTCTTTTATTATACGATAAAATCAACACACAAGCCAATAAATTGTTTGTAGATTTATCGTGAACAGAGTATACATTTCCAAATTCTGATTTTAAATAATAATCTACAAGATTGCGAGCTAGTTCTGTGTAAATATCTAATTTCTTATCAGGTAAATTTGCTTGATATATTTCGATAAATTCATCTGTATTGATAGAATTTGTTTTTATTTCAAGCATATTGGTATCAATATTATTGATATTTCTTTTTGTGTTTTTAGAAAAAGATGTTCTTAAAGTTTCGTAAGATTTATTCAAATCTAATACCTGATTCAGCATTTCTTTATTCTTGATTTTATCAGATAAATAGTTATAAAAATTAAGATTTAAAGCAAAATATTTATAATTGTTTTGTAATTCGAGAATAAAATCTTTTATATCTTTTTGCTTTGGTTTTTCTTTAAATATTACACCCAGTTGTTGCGAAAACATTGGTTGCATTGCATATCTGATACCAAATTTAGTTTTTTCCGGCAAAGGCATAACTGCCTTATAATCATCTAAAATAAGAGCATTCCAATTACCCGATACCATATTTAAATGAGCAGAGTTTGCATAAATAAATCCATTGAATGAGTTAGATATAAGATTATCCCATTTTGCTTTATCAATATCTTTATTTTGTACAAATTTTATCATTTAAAAAACTCCGGTATAATTAAAAGGAGAAATCTTTTTTAGCTCGGTTTTTAAATCGTCAGAAATATCTAAATCATCAATAAAACTATGTATTGATTCTTGGTTAATAACTGTATTTGTGCGAGTTAAGTCTTTAAGCGCTTCGTATGGTTTTGGAAAACCCTCGCGGCGAAGAACCGTTTGAATTGCTTCGGCTACAACAGCCCAATTTTTTTCTAAATCGCGGTCAATTGCGTCTTTATTAATGATAAGCTTAGCTAAACCTTTTTGTAAAGATTTAAATCCTATAAGTGAATGAGACAAAGGAACTCCTATGTTTCTAAGAACTGTGCTGTCGGTCAAATCGCGTTGCAAACGTGATATTGGCAGTTTTGCCGAAAGCTGCTCGTAAAAAGCATTTGCAATACCGAAGTTTCCTTCTGCATTTTCGAAATCAATTGGATTAACCTTGTGTGGCATTGCCGATGAGCCAACTTCGCCTTTCTTAATTTTCTGCTTAAAATATTCGTTTGAAACATAAGTCCAAACATCTCTAGAAAAGTCTGTTAAAATATTATTTATTCTTTTTAAGTTATCGAAAAGAGCTGCTAAGTTATCGTAATGCTCTATTTGTGTAGTAGTCTGCGAACGGTTTAATCCAAGATTTTTGTTCACAAAATTATTGCTAAAATCTATCCAATCTGTATTAGGAAAAGCAAGTTTATGTGCGTTTAGATTACCTGTGGCACCACCAAATTTTGCAGAATATGGTATTTGTTCCATCAACTCAAGTTGCTTATCAATTCTCTCTATGAAAACAAAAATTTCTTTACCTAATTTTGTTGGAGAAGCAGGTTGCCCATGGGTTCTTGCAAGCATTGAAATATCTTTCCATTCGATATATTTTTCGGTTAAAATATCTTTTAATTTATTTAGCTCAGGTAAAAATACATCATTGATACCATCTTTTAAACTCAATGGCGTTGCAGTATTATTAATATCTTGCGATGTTAATCCAAAATGGATAAACTCTTTAAATTCTTCTAAACCAAGTATGTCGAATTTTTCTTTTATAAAATACTCAACTGCTTTAACATCATGATTTGTAACCTTTTCTATGTCTTTAATTTTTTGAGCGTCAAGTTCTGTGAAATTAGTATAAATTTTGCGTAAATCTGCAAAAACAGACTTGTTAACTCCTTTCAAATTATCGATACCTAATTCACATAAAGCAATAAAATATTCTATTTCAATTTTAACTCTGTATTGTATCAATCCAAATTCTGAGAAATATTTAGCAAATTCCGATGTTTTATTTCTGTATCTTCCGTCAACAGGAGATATTGCAGTTAATTCTGTTAAATTCATATTCTAATTTATTTTTTTTGACTATTTCTACAAAAGTACAGAATTTGATTGACTTCTTTATTATTTTGTATCAAAACTTACAAAGAAGCAGAACAGTTGTAAAATCTGTGATTTTACTCCTTTTAAGGTAAAAAATCTTAATTTATTTAAAAAATACTATTTTTTATGATAAAATAGTTACTTTTATCTTGAATAAAAATTTACATATTATGACTAGATATTTTACTGTAATTTTAATCTTTTTTGTTTTAAATATTTTTGCTCAACAAGCTAATATAAATGTAAAATTTAAGGGAACAAATGATACTGTGGCAGTTCTTGGTTATTACTATGGTAATGATAAATATATAGAAGATACAACTATTATTAACTCAAAAGGCGAAGCTGTTTTTAGTAGAAGTATTAAGTACAATAAAGGAATGTATTTTATAGCATTACCTGAAACAAAAAATATATTTTTTAGTTTTTTAATTGGCGAAAATCAGAAATTTGGAATTACAACCGAACTTGATGGCGAAAGTTTTACAAATACAAAATTTGTAGATTCTGAAATAAATATAAGTTTCGAGAAATTTAATAATGATTTGAATGAATTTGGAGATAAATTTCAAAAGTTTAGAAAATTATATTCTACTCCAAGTTTGGCTAAAGAAGAAAAAACTAAGATAAACGATTCTTTAAAACTTATAGTAAAAAACAGAAAATTATTTATCGAAAACGCATACGAAACAGAAAAGAATAAAACACTTAAAACTATAATAGGTTTAATTATAGAACCCGATGTTCCTAAATTTGAAATTTCTGAGACTGTTAAAAATAGGGATTCGCTTTTACAAATGAAGAAATACTATTATTATAAAAATCATTATTGGGATTTTGTAGATTTTAAAGATGAAACAATTATACGAACTCCGTTTTTTATCCCAAAATTCGAAAAATATATTACTGATATTGTTATTCAAAATCCCGATACATTAGCATACGAAAGCATTAAAATAATAGAAAAATCTAGAGGAAATATTCAGGCATTTGCTTATATGGTAAACTATATGCTTACATATAACGAGAAAACAAAGCTAATGGGAATGGATAAGATTTTTGTAGAGATTGGTAAAAAATATTACGTAACAGGCGAAGCCGTTTGGTCAGATTCTGCCTATACTGCAAAAGTTGTAGAAAAGGTTTTTAGAACAGATCCTAATTTAATAGGTCAAAAAGCTCCTGCATTAAATGGAGTTTATACTCTCAATGATAAAAAAATTAACATGTACGATGTTGATGCAGAATATCTTGTGATTATATTCTGGGAGCCATCTTGTGGTCATTGCAAAACCGAGTTGCCTAAACTTTATAATATATACAACGAATTACTAAAGAAAGGTATTGATGTAGAGGTTTTTGCTATGCTTGGTAATAAAGACACAACAAAATGGAAAAGTTTTATTAAAGAAAAAGACATAACACAATGGATAAATGTTTGGGATAAAGATTGGGGAACAAATTTTAAGATTTTCTACGATGTCTATTCTACACCAACAATTTATGTGTTAGATAAGAAAAAGAAAATTATAGCAAAACGTATAACATCGGAGCAAGTAAAAGATTTTATTATAGGACAAAATCATAAAACTAAAAAATAATTATATTTGCAGATATTCATTAAAAGTAAAATATATGGCAACAAGGTCTAATATTCATAAGATAATAATTATATTATTATTATTGTTTATTTCAAGTATATCTTTTTCACAAGAAAAATGGGGGTTTTCTAACTCAACACCACAAGAAACAGTAAAATCGCATTTGTATTTTTTAGATAAAGATCATTATGACCCTAAAATAGCCTCTTATGTGTTAGCAGGAAGCTTACCTATACGAGAAAAAGAAAAATTAGTAATACAACTAAAAGATATTTTAATAAAACATGAGATTAATGTAGATGATGTTTTAAATAAAAAAAGAGGAATTATAGAAAAAAACAAATATGTACTTTTTTCTGATATGCCTGAAATATATTTAGTTAGGCAGAATAAAAAATGGATTTATTCTGAAGAAACCGTTTCTAAAATAAGTTTCTTGCATCAGAGCTATTTCTTAAATCTAAAAAAGAAAAATGGCTTTCAAACAGAACTTAAAAAGGTAATAAAACATAAAACTCGAAAACCAATAGCAAAATCGGATACAACAAAATCTGTTGAAGATTCTAACATGGAATTAAAACTAGATTTATCAACACCATATAATACAATAGTAAGCCATTTGATTTTTTTAGATGATTCGTTATATAGACCGGATTTAGCAGCAAAGACTATAAATTTTAGTGGCGATGATACACTATATGCCGAAGAATTAGCAATAAAATTAAAGCAAATATATTTGGGCTCTAACAGCTTGGTTTTTGATATTGAAAAACTTTCTACCGATACAAATTTTATTGACACTATAAGCAATAAACATATTTATTATCCAAACCCAAAATATCCTGAGTTATATCTTGAAAAGCTTGGTGATTATTGGCTTTATTCTAATGCTACATCAAAATTGATTAATAGCGTGCATAAAGATATGTATAGCGAAGATGCCGAGCAGATTTTTAGTTTTTCCGATAAATTTAAACGTTGGGCAGGGCTAAAAAAAGATTATGTGGTATTTTCTGATGTTAAACTATGGCAGTTGTATATGTTTTTATACTTCTTTATAATTTGGGTAATAATATTTTTTATTAATATATATTTAGTTAAGTATGTTGTATTAAGAATATTAAAAAATTCTAGATATAAACATATTATACATAAGATATTAAGATCGTTGTTTTTAGTAATATATTGGTATGCAACCAAATCATATCTTCCTTCATTTGAATTAAGTATGGATGTTATGAATTTCTTACACAAATTTGTAAATGTATTGATAATATTTCATAATACACTAATTGCTATATACTTGGTGGATTTCCTTAAAATTCGTTTTACAAAAGAATCTGTTCCTACCAGCACACAAGGATTAATAATTTTTATGTCTTTAATTGTTAAAACAATAATTTTTATAACAAGTTTATTGTTCTTGATTAAAGCTATGGATTTCAATATTGTAAATGTTCTTGCCGGATTATCAATTGGTGGATTTGCACTAGCTTTAGGTGCCCAAGATACTATTAAAAACTTTTTTGGCTCTTTAATGATTTTTGCCGATAAACAGTTCTCTGTAGGCGATTATATTTCTTCTGATAAAATTAGCGGAACCGTTGAAGAGGTTGGGCTTAGAACTACAAAAATTCGTACATTTCATAATTCTGTTGTTATTGTGCCAAACAGTAAACTTGCCGATGGCAGCATAGATAATATGGGCAGAAGAAAATATAGAAGATACAAAGCCAAGTTTATATTAAAATTTGATACAGAAACCCAAAAAATAGAAGAACTAGTTCAAAAAATAAGAGAAGAAATTAAAACCAGAGAAGATACAAGAAAAGATTTTTATATGGTGTATATGAATGATTTTTCAACTTATGGAATAGAAGTTCTGGTTTATGTATTCTTTAAAGTGCCCGATTGGGAAAATGAAATGAAAGGAAAACACGAATTAATTACCAAGATACTCGATTTTGCCAAGGAATTAGAAATTGAATTTGCAATTCCTCCAAAATAGAAAGTTTTTAATTTGTATTATTGAACAAACACAATGGTTAGTGTATGATTCCCTAAGTGATTGAGGGCTTCAAACCTATCAAGTTACCACCAAAATTGATGTGAGTGATAATGCTCTAAAACCCTTATGAATTATACACATTATGTGTATGTGCTTTATTTATCAATTAAAAATATTAAGTGGTTTCTAAAATTTAAAATATTTTATCTATTCTTCAATAATAACAATCTTTTCAATTTTGTCACCTTGACGAATATCATCAATAACCTCTAAACCTTCGTATACTTTTCCAAAACAAGTATGTACACCATCTAAATGAGCTGTGTTATTTCTACTGTGACAAACAAAAAACTGTGAACCACCAGTATCTTTTCCCGCATGAGCCATAGACAGAACCCCTCGGTCGTGATATTGGTTTCCGCCATCTGTCTCACATTTAATTGAATATCCAGGACCACCCATTCCTGTGCCATCGGGGCAACCACCTTGAATTACAAAATCAGGTATTACTCTATGGAAAGTTAATCCATCGTAAAAACCATCTTTAGATAATTTAATAAAGTTTGCAACAGTTCCGGGAGCATCATTCTCATAAAACTCTACTTTCATTAAACCTTTTTCTGTATAAATTTCTGCTTTTTTCATTTTTTCTTAATAATTTAATTTTTTATGCAAAGATAAACTTTTAGTTTAAAGTTGTAAAGTTAAAAGTTTTTAATCTCACAAACAAAGTTTTATTAATATCATTAGGAGCTCTATTAATTATTTTCTAACAATAAACAAAATAACAAATTAAGATGTGAGTTAAAATATTTTTGTAATAACGGGTTATACCGATTAGTAATCAAACTAGTCTATAAATTCACTTTTTTTATAGTTATTTGATTATCTATCGGCATAATATTATATTTTAAACGGTGATTTTGAAATTAATTTGGTATTATTTCAAATAATATTTTAACATAGCAGATTGTTTGTTATTTCGTTCCCATAAGGGTTTTTGAAAAACTAATTTTTATACCCCCCCTTAATAACATCTTATGTTGTATTTCAAATATTTTTTTAATTAACCAGTATTATTCATACGTTTTTAAGTATGTAGATACGAGGCGTCACTCGCAGATATATAAATGTATTTCAAGAGTTTTGCAACACAGTAGATGTGTACTCAAGAATGTAAGAGACACTCAAAACATTGTTTGTTGAAACAAACACAAGATTTTTGCGTTAACTAATACTTTAGTTTTTCGGTAAATTATGCTGTTAAATATAGTGTTATCTGCCAATATAACTACTTTCTTTTGACTAAGAGTTAACACCAATTCATCACATTCTACTTTGTTTGATAATCTAGACGGTATAAACTCACTATAGTGAACTCAACACACTTTGTTTCGCCAATCAAAACTTGTCAGTATGCTTATGCTTAATTTTTTTGTTATCTTTTTAATGGGCATTCACTGTTCCATACAATTTAGATAGGATTGCCATTTGTGTTTTAATTTTATGTAATACAAGGGAGTACCTGTTGTTTTACTGTACCATTTGTTACAATCATTGCAACGGTACATCTGAACGTCTCTTTGTTTCCCTCGTTTATAGACCTTTGTACTTGAACAATGAGGACATGGTTTGTCCTTTCGCTTCCGGATTACTACATATTGTGTGTCTTCTAACACTTTGCCTTATATCTCAGTAAATCGTTTTGAATTCTAATAGGCAACTAACTCATTGAACAATGCTTTTATCTCTTGACTAGTTTTCTTTTTGTAAATGATACTAATAAATGCTGACTAATTCGGAACTTAGCCCTTATAATTAAATAATTAATTGAATAGAGCTTGTTATCTTAATTTGTTTTCTTTTTGTAATAATTATATGATTATAAAATAATATGTTATATTTGTGATAAAGAATTATAAATTATAAGATTTAAATGCGTAATAATAAATTTTTATCAAAAATTTTTAATAAAAAAAATCTGGTTTTAATAACTGTACCAATATTATTATTGTTTCTTTTTAAAATATACAATGACGTTTATAAGACAACAAATTATTTAGCATCATCATTAATAAAACGAACAATAAAACGAACAAAAGTAGAACTCGATTTTTATTTATCACCAGTTGTAAATAATGCATTGGTTTGTAGAGAGCGTGGGTATAACGGGGTTTATAGCAATATTAGTTTAGAAGATTTTAATAAACAGTTTATTCCAATAATAAATAATTCTCCTTTGATATCCTCTATTATTTATACAAATTCAAATGGCAAAGAAATAATGTTACTTAAAGAGGATTCTACATGGCAAAATAGAGTTGTAATAAATAGATTAGATACAAATTATGCGAAAAGATATCGGTGGAAATATGATTATAACAATAAAAGAGAATTAATAAAAGAATGGATATTACCCGAAGATAAGAATAATACACCTTTAGAAAAGGATTGGCTTAAAGAAGCTATATCTAATAAAAAAAAGCATATACCAGCTTGGACAAATCCGTACAAATTTGCAACAACAAAAGAACCAGGGATAACAGCATCTATAAAATGGTATACAAACGATACAGTATTAAATGTATTAGCGTTTGATGTTTTACTAAAACAGATATCAGATTTTACTACAAATATAGAAATTGCTAAACATGGAGAGTTGTTGATAACAAGTATTGATGGAAAAACGGTTGGTTTGCCTAATAATGATAAATTTAAAAAAAATGAGGATATACTTTCCCATACTTTAGTAAGAGTTGATAGTTTAAATATGCCGGTTATTATTTCTGCAAAACAAGAATGGAAGAAATTGCACAAACCTAATATATTTAAGTTCAAATATGAAGGAGAAAGGTGGTGGTGTGGTATTGATAAATATTTAATTAATCAAGAGAAAATATTTTATATAATTATATTGGTTCCTGAATCCGATTTTTTACTTGAATTTAATAATACAAAAAAATTTATTTTTATAAGTTTTTTTATTGCTATTTTTTTAATTATTATAGTAATAAGAGCTTTTCATTTACAACAAAAATTAAATAATGATCTAAAAAATAAAACAAACAGAATTGTTGAACAACGAGATGAAATAATTCAACAACGAGATGTTTTACATAACCAAAAGCTTAGGATAGAAAGTATTCATAAGGAATTAACGCAAAGTATTGATTATTCATCAAATATACAAGGTTCTATGATGCCTGATTTTAAGGTATTTGAAGAAATTTCCAAAAATTTCTTTGTTTTTTATCGGCCAAAAGATAAAATATCAGGAGATTTCTATTGGTGGAAGTTAAAAAATAATAAATTAATAGTTACTGCTGCTGATTGTACAGGGCACGGTGTTCCTGGTGCATTATTAAGTATGATAGGTATATCAACACTGGAAAGTATTGTTGAAAGATTAATATTGGAACCAGCAGAAATACTTAATTTTTTGAGAAAATATTTTATTAAGTATCTTAATCAAAAGGGGGATATAGGTAAACATAGAGATGGTATAGATATGTCATTAGTAAATATCGACTTGACAACAGGAGAATTGGTGTTTGCTGGAGCTAATAATCCTATTTATATAATAAGAGATTCTTCTCTTGTTAAGGAGGTAGATAATGAAAAAATAAAAATTTATTCAAATAACAATTCTTATTTGTTGTATGAATTTAAACCGGATAAAATGCCTGTTTCTTTTTGCGATAATTTTAAAAACTTTTCTGAAATTAAGTTTGAAGTTAGAAAAGGTGATATAATTTATTTGTTTTCAGATGGTTTTATTGATCAGTTTGGAGGAGAAACTAAAGATGGTAAAAAGTTTTTATCAAAGAATTTTAAAGATTTATTATTGTCAATAGTAGATAAATCATTAAAAGATCAAGAAATAATTATTAAAAATAGATTTTTAGAATGGAAAGGAAATCTTGAACAAACAGATGATGTTTTAATTATAGGAATAAAAATATAATTTGCATGTCTGTAATTACCAATAAATGAGTTATCCCAAAGCAGAGCCTAGAGGTATTAAATCAATTTTTTTGTTTACAATCCCCAATCAATTTCGTTATCCCAATTTTGTTTTATTTGGATTTTTTTGTCGTAATAAATAATTCTTTCCGGTTGTATTTTTTCTAAATAATTTCCTGTATCCCATTTTTTATTTTTGTTTTCATCGAAAATTAGTTTAATTCCATAATCGCCTGCTTTAAGATATGGGAACTCTACAAGTCCGTTTTTATCGGTAATCTGTTCTCTAACAATTTTTTCTTCACCCTGAAAAAGTTGAATTATAACTTGGTTTTCTACATTAGTAAGATTTAATATTATTTTTCCGTAATAGCTCATTTCTTGCGAAGTAAAACTGTGTATAATTGTATCATTTGTTAATCCAAAATTGTTATCGAAAGCATTTGTGTCGATTGTTAAACTATACTCTAAATTTTCTTCTATTGGAAAATCGATATAGTATTTACGTTTATTTA
>Ga0256913_10000507_pt1 | contig 20164 bp, 20 predicted proteins | sample Axial_MatmetaG_FD_185970 | JGI IMG/M metagenome (GOLD analysis project Ga0256913, IMG submission 185970) | Deep-sea worm associated microbial mat communities from Axial Seamount, Juan de Fuca Ridge, Pacific Ocean - Axial_Mat | ecosystem: Environmental > Aquatic > Marine > Oceanic > Microbial... | reverse complement strand
AGTCAAGAGTCACGGCGGTGTCAACAACGCATCTACGGGATTCGACTATACTCACTATTTCATCAAATCCAGTAGTGACAACATGTCTGTATCGATGGGACTTTTCGCGGAGTTGATGAGCAATCTGAAGCTCGATGACGAAGAGTTTCAGAAAGAGAGAAAGGTGGTGGCCGAAGAGAGGAGATGGAGGACGGACAACAACCCTCTGGGCTATCTCTATTTCAGACTTTTCAACACACACTATGTAGAGCATAGCTACCACTGGACACCGATAGGATTCATGCATGACATCATGAATTGGACGATAGAGGATATCAGAGAGTTTCACCGTATGCACTACCGTCCGGACAACGCCATTTTGATAGTGGCGGGCGATATAGATGCCAAAAAGGTATTCGAAGAGGCGGAGAAGAGTTTTGGCGGTATAAAAAATCCTCCAATCGACAAGGAGTGCTCTCTGGTTTCGGGAAATACACCTTTCGAACCGGAGAGTGACGGAGCCAAAAGGGTCGTTCTACACAAAGAGAACAATAGGGTGGATACTGTCGCCATCGCCTACTCCATACCGAATTTCGAGCATAAAGACCAGGTGGTACTCTCTGCTATTGCCGAAATCCTGAGCAGTGGCAAGAGCAGTCGTCTCCAGAGAGAGTTGGTACATCGAAAAGAGTTGGCGAATCAGGTATTCGGATACAATATGGAGCTCAGAGACCCCGGTATATTTCTTTTTCTGGCTATGGCGAATCCGGGTGTCGATGCGCTGAAGCTCGAAAAGGCCATCCACGAGGAGATAGATAGACTCAAAAAAGGGGATGTCACGGTGGATGAGCTGGACAAAGTGAGACTCAATACGAAAGTGGACTTCATGCACGAGCTCGAAAGCTCTTCGGCTACGGCCGATCTCTTCGGCGGATATCTCGCCAGAGGCAGTCTCGAACCGCTACTCGAATATGAGGATAATTTGGATAAAATTACCCCTGAAGATATAGTGAGAGTCGCCAGGAAGTATTTCGACGATACGAAATCCACAACAATCATAATGAGGAGTAGCGAAAAATGAGGCAGGCTATTTGTGGTGCCATGACCGCACTTATAACCCCTTTCAGAAAGGGTGAACTCGACGAAGCGGCATATGCGTCCCTGATAGAGAGACAGATAGAAAACGGTATTGATGCCGTCGTTCCCGTCGGAACGACAGGAGAGAGCGCCACGCTCAGCCACGACGAGCACAAGAGATGTATAGAGATAGCCGTCGAGGTCTGCAAAGGGACCGATACGGGTGTTCTCGCCGGAGCGGGAAGCAATGCCACTCATGAAGCGATAGATATCGCGGTACATGCCCAGCAGTGCGGGGCGGACGCTCTGCTTTCGGTGACACCATACTACAACAAACCGTCCCAGGAGGGGCTCTACAGACACTATCGCGCCATAGCCGAAGCCGTCGATATTCCCGTCATGCTCTACAATGTGCCCGGTAGAACTTCCGTCGATCTCAAACCGGAAACGGTATTCAGACTATTCGACGATGTGCGAAACATATATGCCATAAAAGAGGCTACCGGATCGATGGAGAGAGCCGTCAATCTCCTCGCCGAGAGACCTTCGCTCTGTCTCGTTAGCGGAGACGACGCGATAGACTATCCTCTTTTGGCGGAAGGTGCCTCCGGTGTCATATCGGTCACGGCCAATCTGCTTCCCGATATGAAAAGCGAAATGGTTCACAGCGCCCTCTCGGGAGATTTCAAGAGAGCCAAAGAGATAAACGACAGTCTCTATCCGGTCAACAAGGTGCTCTTCGTCGAGAGCAATCCGATACCGATAAAAGCGGCGATGTATATAGCCGGACTGCTGGATACTCTGGAGTATAGATTGCCTCTGACCGAACCTTCGGCGGAAAACATGAAACGGATAGAAGAGACGATAAGAGAGTTGAAAATAGTGGAGGTTAAAAGATGAGCGAAAGAAAAACTCTGGTCATAACCGGCGCCACCAAAGGTATAGGCAAGGCGATAGCCGAAAGGTTCGCTTCCGAAGGGGTGAATGTGGCCTTCACATACAACTCCAATGCCGAAACGGCTTCCGCACTCGCTTCGGAGTGGGAAGAGAAGTATGGTGTCAAAGTGAGAGCGTATCCTCTCAACATACTCGAACCCGAGCAGTTCAAAGGTCTCTTCGAGAGTATAGATGCCGATTTCGACGGAGTGGACTATTTCGTGAGCAACGCCATGATATACGGTAGAGCGGTCGTGGGCGGATATGGCAGATTCATGAGATTGAAGCCTCGCGGATTGAACAATATCTACACGGCTACGGTCGACGCTTTCGTCATCGGTTCACAGGAGGCGGCGAAGCGTATGCAGAAGAGGGGAGGCGGAGCCATCGTCACCATGAGCAGTACCGGAAATATGATATATATCGAAAACTACGCCGGTCACGGTACAAACAAGGCGGCGGTAGAGGCGATGATGAGATATGCCGCAGTCGAACTCGGCGAGATGAATATCAGAGTCAACGCAGTGAGCGGCGGGCCTATAGAGACGGATGCGCTGAGAGCGTTCACCAACTACGAAGAGGTAAAGGCGGAGACGATAAAACGCTCTGCTCTCGATAGAATGGGACAACCGGAAGATATAGCCGGAGCCGTATGGTTTCTCTGTAGTGACGACGCATCGTGGATTACCGGCCATACGCTGGTAGTCGATGGCGGAACCACTTTCAGATAGGTCGGAATCGTCGTTATGAGCAGGGGAGATACACTGGCCGGTCAGGCGTTCAATATACCCAATATCCTGGCCTTTATCAGACTATTGATGGCACCGATGATGTTTTTTCTGCTCGTCGATAGAGATATCTCCCTCTTCGAAGGCGTACACTACAGCTGGCTCGACTATGGAGCGGCATTTATATTCGTACTCGCGAGTGTCACCGATTTTTTCGACGGATACATAGCGAGAACATTCGATCAGATCACCACGCTTGGCGCGATACTCGATCCACTCGCGGACAAGATGCTGACACTGGCTGGTTTTCTGGGGTTGATGATGCTCGACAGGGCTTCGGCATGGGCGATATATCTCATTCTCACGAGAGAGCTCTTCATCACGGGCCTCAGAGTCTCCGCCGTCAGTCAGGGGATGAATATATCGGCCAGTATGATGGGCAAGGTAAAGACCGTCGTCCAGATGATCGCGATAGGGTTTCTCCTGATGGAGTGGCCATTGGGTGAAGAGATATTGTGGTTCGCCGTAGCGCTCACTCTATATTCGGGATATGAGTATACGGCATCTTTCGCCAGAGAGGTGAATGGAAACTCCAATCAGTGAACTTCTCCGACGGGCAGGGCTATCTCCTCCCCGTCTATCCAAATCTTCGAAACTTCTTTCGTATGCAGTATCGTATCCAGGGAGAGTCTCTCCGTATCGTCGCACTCTTCTGGAAGCTCGACGAATACCATATCCGCTGGTGCCCCTATCTCTATACGGCCCGCGTCGCTACCTACACTTTTCGCTCCCGTTGCGGTGATGGAGGCGATGAGCCTATCCGCGAGAGAGAGAGGGTCGATATCGCAATGCATCATCAGCGCGGATCTCATTTCGTCGAAAATGTTGAGAGAGTAGTTCGAACTGTACCCGTCCGTAGCCAGAGTAATGGGAACTTCGATATTTTCTATTTCGAGTCTTCCGCATCCGAGCAATCTGTTCGAGCGGGGGCAGTGGGCTATGTAGTCTCCACCTCTTTTCATCCTCTCCAACTCCGTATCCGATGCGTGTGTGCAGTGTACGAAAAGTGTGGGATATCCGTCGAACTTTTCGAGAAACTCTTCGGCCCCCATCGTGGGTTCGTCACGGCCGAAAAATTTTTCGAAAAATGGCGCGAAACCTCCACGCCCGGTATCCAACCACTCCCTCTCGTAGGATGACTCCATAAAGTGTGCGGTCAGAGGCATCCCCTCCTCTCTGGCGAGACCTACCGCTTTTTCGAGAAGCGAGGGGTGTACGGAGTATGGAGAGTGGATGGCTACCGCCGGAGTGAGCGAGTATCTTTTCGCATCTTTTCGGGATTCGTGAACTCTCTGTACGAGAGCTTCGAAAATGGTCTCCGCATACTCCGCCGAAGAGCCTATCGCTTCGTTGAAGTAGATCACCTTCTGTACCGTTTCACGGCAGACTCCGAGATCTTTTCCATTGCTCGATATGGCTCCGAATGTGGTGATACCGCTGGACAGCATCTCTTCGCATGCGCGTCTCATCGTATCTTCGTCTCCCTTCCGGAAGAGGATATCTCTACACTCTATGACACTGTAGAGCCAATCGATGAAATCTCCATATCTCAATATGGATCTATTCGCTGAAAACTCGAGATGGACATGGGGATTGACGAAACCCGGAAAGAGTATGCCGTTGCCCCTCATGGATATCGTAGGAATATCGGGATGGAGTCTCTTCAGCTCCGAAGGGGTGGCGATATCCAGTATCTCCTCTCCGAAAAGCAGAGCCAAACCTCTTTCGTATCTGCCGTCGATGTATATATATGGCGATTCGACTATTTTCATTATCCGAGACTCCTCATCTACAATTTTTCAGACGAATATCCACTCCACTATTTTGGAGACTTCACGCGTCACGAAACATTTTATACCACTCTCTTCGAGAGGTTTTTCCGGTACTATCGCCTTTTGAAACCCCTGTGTGGAGGCTTCTCTCAATCTCTGATGCAGAGAGGGAATCTCTCTCACCTCTCCCGTCAGACTGACCTCTCCGAGAAATATCGTCTGAGATCCCAGCTCCCTCTCTCTATAACTGCTCAGTATGGCGGCTATGACACATAGATCGGCGGAGGTCTCTTCTATCCTGAATCCTCCGCTGACATTGATATAGACATCGTATGTACCCAGGGGCAGGTCGAGTTTCTTTTCCAGCAGGGCCAGAAGCATGGCGAGTCTGTTGTTGTCGTATCCTGTACTGCTTCTTCTCGGATGGCCGTAGGCTTCGGCCACGAGAGCCTGAACCTCTATCACGATGGGTCTGCTACCCTCCATGACCACGGTCAGAGCCGAACCCGCCTGGAGTTTCTCCTTGTCGAAAAATCTACCCGCCATACTCTTGGCGTCGTTTAGCCCGTCGCGCGCCATTTCGAATATTCCCACTTCGTTCGTGGAGCCGAAGCGGTTTTTGAAGCCTCTCAGCAGTCTCAATTCGGAATTTCCGTCACCTTCGAAATATAGCACTGTATCGACCATATGCTCCAGCACCCTGGGGCCGGCTATCGATCCATCTTTTGTGATATGTCCGATGATGAAGATGGGAATGGACGAGTTTTTGGCTATACGCATCAGTTCGAATGTGATTGTTCGCACCTGTGTGACAGAACCGGGTGCGGAGGGTGTTTCCGAGCTGTAGAGAGTCTGTATCGAATCTATGACAATCAGTCCGTAGTCGCCTTCGGATATCTCTACCACTATCGATTCGAGTTCGGTTTCGGCCAGAAGATAGAGATTCTCCTCCTCCGAATCGAGCCTGGAGGCTCTGAGCTTGATTTGGCCTTCGGACTCTTCGCCGGAGACATAGAGGACTCTCATATCCGCTTTGGCGAGATTGCCGGCTATTTTCAGGAGAAGAGTCGATTTGCCTATACCGGGAGAGCCTCCTATGAGTGTCAGAGAACCGGGGACGATACCGCCCCCAAGTACCATATCGAGTTCACGGCTACCAGAAGAGAATCTGGTGAAATTCTCTTCGGCTATCTCAGTGACCGGTTTCGCCCTTGTACTCCCACGCCGGGTCGAAGTGACGGCTCTCTTTTCTCCGGAGAGGAATTTCATCTGTTCGGCGCTCAACTCCACGATACTCTCCCAAGCACCGCACGAAGGGCATTTTCCCATCCATCTGGGTGTCTGGAAACCGCACGCCTGACACTCGAAGAGAGTTCTCTTTTTAGCCATCGCAGACCATATCCACGGTATCGTATGCCGATGAGTCCGGATGCTCTCTGATATGGAATATATCGGGATACTCCCGTAACATATCGCTCAGCCGTCCATCGTAGGGTATGTCGTGATACTTGAGAGCATGGCCGAAGTTGGTTATGGTCATCGGGAATGTCAATTTGCCCTGATGACAGAGCTCCTGTATCATCTCCACGGTTTCGTCCCAGTTGCTTTCGCTATCTTCACGGGGTGTATATCTGCTTTTTCTCTGGAAATTTTCAGGACGAATCAGTTCTATATTCGTCGCGCTGAAGTGTTCCGGATTTTCACCTTCGATGAGTTGGAAGCGGTATACGCCTCTTCCCTGTTTGATGAGCTCTTCACTATCGCTGTCTATCGAGCTGATATGAAAATAGGCTTTTCTGTATGGACTGTCTTCTCTGCGTATATCCACCTCATGCGGGTCTCCGTCTATTTCGGTCAGATATCTGAAGAAACCGAATCCCTTGTTGGGGTCGTAATAGTCGACCTCACCGCATACGAAACTGCCGGGATTTCCCCATCCTCCCTGCGTAGGCAGGAGATTCGGTATCAAAAAACCGGAGAGATACATATCCGCCTCTTTTATCAGTTCGGAAGAGACATTGTGAAAACCGACAACCTCCACTCTGCTCCCCTTTTGCTGGAGGGCTCTTACGAGTCTGGCGAAATCACCGTCTCCGCTCACGATGACGATTCGGTCCAGACCTTCGGACTGCAGGAGACAATCTACCGCCAAATCCACATCGGCGTTGGCTTTGGTGTGTACTTTTCCTCCGGCGGTATAGTATCTCTTGGTCTCCTTGACGATCACTTTGTATCCATACGAGCGCAACCTCGAAAAGAATAGATTCTGTTTCTGTCTGTATATCTCGTCTTCGTTCGCTTTGCTCGGATCGTATGCTACATAGGCGTTCAGTCTCACTGCCACTCCTCCGGAGCGTGCGGCGAATCTCCTCAGTACATCGTATCTCATCTCCCTACCTCCGTTGAAGTAGAGATTCGAGGTATCTACATAGACACCAATCTTCATATTCGCATCCTCCGATTCTGTTTTCTCATCTATATGAATATTTCGTCGAGTATCGTATCGATATACTCTTTCGCTCTGAAGGGTATCAGGTCGTCCGGACTCTCTCCGGTACCGATATAGTATATGGGCATCTTCAGTTCGTCGGCGATCGTCATAACCGCACCTCCCTTGGCCGTACCGTCGAGTTTGGTGATGATGATTCCGTCTATTCCGATCATTTCGTCGAAAGCTTTCGCCTGGTTTACGGTAGAGCTTCCCTGTGTACCGTCGAGAATCAGCATCTTTCTGTGAGGTGCCCCGGACATGGCCTTGTCCGCCACTCTCACCATCTTTTTCAACTCTTCGGATAGGTTGGTCTGGGTGTGGAGTCTGCCCGCAGTGTCGATTATGACTCTATCGTATCCTTTGGCGATGGCTTTGCTTATCGTATCGTACACGACTGCCGACGGATCGTGCCCCTGTCTGGTGGCAACTATGGGGAGATCGAGCTTCTGAGCCCATCTGCTCAACTGTTCGACGGCGGCCGCTCTGAATGTATCTCCGGCACCGAGGATGACGCTATGACCCTCCTTTTCGTACATCCTCGCCAATTTGGCTATGGTCGTAGTCTTTCCAGCTCCATTTACACCGATTATCATCTCCACGAATGGGTCGTTCCCACTTGGCTCTATCCAATCGGCCTTGTACTGAAAGACGGTAATCATGGAGTTGTATGCCTGTATTCTGTCTATCGTCCCGGGCATACCGTCGAGGAGTCTCTCTATCAGGTCGTATCCCACATCGGCTTCCAGCAGAATCTCTTCGAATGTATCTTTGTCGATCTTCTTTTTTTTCTCCGGCGCCACCTCGTGAATCGCCTCTTTGGTCTTGCCGAAAGCCTTTTTCAAAAATCCGAACATATTCAACGAACCTCTCTTTGCAACTGATTTATGATATTTTCCAACATTTCGTACGGGATGGCACCCGAAATCTGATATTTCATCGTTCCCCTCGCGAAGATGAGAGTCAGCGGCATGGGAAAGTTTCTCTCTCTCCCCGCTATGCGTGCCGCTCTTACCGCTATCTCATCGTTGTCCTCCGAATTGGAGATGAAAAAGGTGGTATCGTACTTCACCATCAGCTCTCTCAACTCTTCGTCGTCTATTCTGTCGTTCGCGAGTATCCCTATGAAAAAGACACTCTTGGCGTAACTCTTCTGGAGTTCGCTCATATATGGCAACATGGCTCTGCACGGAGGACACCACGATGCCATGATACTCAAGACGACTATGGGTTGAGTTATCTTTTTGAAAACGGCGCCTTTTCGGGCGATAGATATCTCCGTTCGCCTCCCGTCGATATCTCTTATCGTCAGAAATCTTTTCACTCTCTTGACGGGAGCGGTGACTTCCCTCTTTCTCTCTCCCGATATCGGACGGGAGTGTGAAATCCGTTTCGTACCACTTTCGGCGGTACTATTCTCCTTTTCACTCTTTCCGCACGATACCATCATCATAGAGACGGTTATCGCGACAATCGCGAAAAGAGCTCTCTTGTTTTTCGGTCGTAGGATAGCGTCTCCTCCAGATAGATCCTTCCTCGTGATCCGTTTCGGGTCGGTCGGACTCTCGTTCTCTCTTCTCGGGTATAATTCGCGATTATACCAAAGTAATGTTCAGGAGAGGCCCGATATGGGAGATGAGAAGGATATTTTCAGAAAAAAAGCGTTGGAGAGGGTGAGAAATATCGGTAGGTCCCGCTCGTACCGTATTGATAAAACGATGTTCGGGCTGCTTCGCGACGAAGTGAAAAAGAGAGGAGCCAGCAGTGTGATGCTCTACTACCCATTGCCAGGAGAGGTGGATACCGTATCTCTGATTGGATGGCTGAGAAGGAGGGGAGTGGGAGTCTATCTGCCGTTTATGTTGGGTAAAAGTTTCATATTGGTAAAATATAGATTGCCGATGATAAAAAAGAGATTTGGCATTTACGAACCGAAAATATCAGGACAATACAGGAAGAGAAAGATAGATATGGCGATAGTTCCCGTCGTCGGAATCGACTCCACATTCAGGAGAGTCGGTTTCGGTCGGGGTATGTACGACAGATTTTTTGAAAAAGAGAAGAGAAATATAGAATATATTCTGTTTGTACAGAGGATTTTGTGTGTGAGTGGATGCAGGATTACCGACGATTACGATATGGAAGCCGATGCGGTCGCTTCCGGAGGTGTCGAGGTCGTGAAGACCGATGGAATGGACGATAGAGAGGTGTGCCGGCTGGGATATGCGGGGCGAAGAGTACTCTCTCGTCTGGGCAGAGGATCCGTATCCCGACTCAATCCCCCTCTTCGTCGCAGAAGGAGATCTGTCGTATAGATATCTATCCGCATCAGTACTGTACCGTTCGAAGAAGGGAAATATAGTGATTTATGCGATAGTAGCAGGGGTTTCGTTCATAATCGGGGCCCTCGTAGTCTATATAGCGATGAAGATATCGCTATCGAAAAAATCCCGTATGGTGGAGATCGAAGCGAAAGCCCGTGCTTCAGCCATAGAGCAGGAGGCCCGGAATATCCTCAATCAGGCCAGAATAGAGCGAAAGACGAAAGAGCTGGAGCAGGAGAAGAGGTTTGCCGAGAGGTTGGGCGAGATCGAAAAGAGGCATAGAGGAGTCATAGTCAGAGAGAGGGAGCTCGCTCAGGAAGAGGAGAGAATCAGGCAGCAGCTCAATCAGATAGAGACCAAACGAAAGAATCTCGACGCTTTGGAGAAAAAGAGACGGGAGATTATCGACGAAAATATACAGAAGATCGAATCTCTGGCATCCATGACGCGAAACGAAGCGAGAGAGTTGCTCCTGAAGCAGGTGGAGGAGAGGATATCTTCGGAGATTGCCGCCATGGTCAGAAAAAAGATAAGCATAGCCAACGAAGACGCTACGAAGAGGGCGAACTACATTCTCGCTCAAGCCACCACCAGATATGCCGGAGAGTTCGCGGGAGAGAGGTTGATAAACAGTATCACGCTTCCGACCGATGAGCACAAGGGTCGCATCATCGGCAAGGAGGGGAGGAATATCAAGACTCTCGAACAGCTTTTGGGTGTCGATATCATCATCGACGAGACACCGGGTGTTATCGTGGTGAGCAGTTTCAATCTCTATCGCAGAGCGATAGCCACGAGAGTGATAGAGCTTCTCGTCGAAGATGGCAGGATACACCCCGGCAGAATAGAGGAGATACATGCCCGTGTGGAGAAGGAGTTCGAGAGAAGTATCTACGAAGAGGGTGAAAATGTACTCATAGACCTCGGGCTCTTTCCCATGCATGAGGATCTCGTCAGATTGATAGGGAGGCTGAAGTATCGTGCCAGTTATGGCCAGAATGCGCTGGCACACTCTCTCGAAGTGGCCCGTCTCGCGAGGCTGATGGCGGCGGAGATGGATGGGGATGAAAAGCTCGCCATGAGAGCCGGTCTGCTTCACGATATAGGAAAGGCTCTCACCCAGGATTACGGCGGTTCACATGTGGAGTTGGGAGCTGAACTCTGCCGTAAATACAATGAGCATCCGACAGTCGTCAACGCCATATACGCCCACCATGGACATACGGAGCCGGATAGTGTGGAGAGTGCCGCCGTATGTGCCGCCGATGCGTTGAGCGCCGCGAGGCCTGGAGCGCGAAGAGAGGTGATAGAGAGCTTCACCAGACGGGTTACGGAGATAGAGGATATCGCTATGAGTCTGGAGGGTGTGGAACAGGCTTATGCGATAAATGCGGGAAGAGAGTTGAGGGTTTTCGTGGATCCTTCCAATGTAAACGACGACGAAGCGGCGATGCTGTGTCACAATATTGCAAAAGATATAGAAGATAAGGTACAATATCCCGGTGAAATCAAAGTCAATGTCATCCGAGAAGTGAGGATGACGGAGTATGCGAGGTAAATATGACTGACAAGATAGTGGCAAGAGTACGAATGGAAGAGAGATACGAGGGGTTGAGTCTCACTTTCGGTGACAATCCCAAACTCAAAGAGGATATTCTCGAAGCGATCGAGATAGCGAAAAAAGAGACTGGCAAAAAGCCTATGGTCTTCGAAAACATATCCTCCGACCATCCGGAGAAAGAGGGCATTTACATAGAGTTCAACGAAGATGTTCAGAGAGAGGCGGGCAACTTTTTCGAAATAGTTCTCCACCGTCTCGGAATCAAGTGCGAAAAGGATTGATTGTGAAGAAGAAGGCTTTTCTGCTTTCGATTCTGTTTACGCTTTTCACTATGGCGTCGGCCAAGTCGCCGATAGTGGTACTGCATACCAACAGGGGAGACATCAAACTCAAACTCTACGAAAAGAGAGCCCCCCTCGCAGTCGAGAATTTTACGACCCTCGCCAAAAAGGGATACTATAACGGTGTCATATTCCATAGAGTCATAAAGGGTTTTATGATTCAGGGCGGTGACCCTACCGGTACGGGAAGAGGCGGCAAATCGAAATGGGGCAGGGATTTCAAAAACGAGTATGCCCCGAATCTCGTCTTCGACCGTCCATATCTCCTGGCTATGGCGAACAGAGGTCCCAACACGAACGGCAGTCAGTTTTTCATCACGGTGGCTCCCGCTCCATGGCTCAATGGCGGATATACGATATTCGGAGAGGTGATAGCCGGTAAAGAGGTGGTTAAATCGATAGAGAACACTCCTACAGGAGCGATGGACAGACCACTCAACGACCAGGTGATACTGAAGGCGGAAGTGAAATAGGGATATGGATCTCGATGCGATTCGTGCCGAAAGGGCGAAATGGTTCGGATGGAAAAATATAGCTCCCATCAGGGAGGCTCTCTCGAAGATACCCGAACCGGAAGTGGTGAGTGTCTGGCTCGGTGATACGGTGACAGTCACACTCTCGCAGAGATATCGTGAAGAGTGCGGAGAGACGATAGAGAGAGTCGCCAGGATGATGAAACCATGGCGGAAAGGCCCATTCGCCATAGGTGACTTGACGATAGACAGCGAGTGGCGAAGCGATATAAAATACAATCTTCTTCATGAGTATTTCGATATATCCGGCAAAGTCGTGGGAGATATCGGATGCAACAACGGCTACTATCTCTTTCGTATGGCTGCCGAGAATCCGGCCAGGCTCGTGGGTTTCGACCCTTCGGCGCTATACGCTACACAATTTTCCTTTATCGATATGTTCGTCCGAAGTGGTATAGAGTACGAGCTTCTGGGGGTGGAGCATGTCGAGTACTACGAAGAGAAGTTCGATACTCTATTTTGCCTCGGAGTCCTCTATCACCGAAGCGATCCTGTATCGACGCTGAAATCTCTCAAGAGGGGATTGGCGGATGGAGGGGAGCTATATCTCGACACTTTCATCATAGAGGGGGATGATGAGATATGTCTCGTACCGAAAGAGAGATACTCCAAAATCCCGAATATCTACTTCATACCTACCGTAAAGAGTCTGGAGAACTGGTGCTACAGGGCCGGTTTCGAAAGTGTCGAACTGCTGGCCGTGACCGTCACCGACGAAAACGAACAGAGAAAGACCGACTGGATAGATACCCAGAGTCTCTCCGACTTTCTGGACCCAAACGACAGGAGTCGTACCGTCGAAGGTTATCCGGCTCCCCGCAGAGCGTATATCAGGGCGACCGTACGGAAATAGAGCTTCGATTCTTAGATATCCAAAGTTTGCTGAAAGTCTCTTTTATTTTTTAATAAGCAAGAATTGGCTATAAATACGGTATGAAAAGCGGAGATAGGTGATTCCGTATCAACTTTTGATTGGACAAAAACAGAGGCATGAGAATATTAACCGTTGGATTCGATGAGGAATTCTCGAAAGAGGTAGAAAAAGAGATAAGTAAATACTTCATCTGTATCGTGGATAGTGCTCAGGATCTCTACGATGCCAGCAACTTTACCTATTTTCGGCACTACGAACTGATCATTATCGTCGACGAAGGGGTAAAATTCTCTCTCGAAAGATATGTCAACGAGATCAAGAGAAAGAAAAAAGAGGCGAAGATAATACTCCTGACGGACAATCCGAAAAATCAGAGATCACTATTCTATCTCGGTGTGGACGATGTGATATACAACCATATCTACGAACCCGACCTGATAGCCGCGAGAGTATTGGCGAATATGAGAAATCTATATGGAGCCAAAGTGGATATCGGCAAACTCTGTATAGATATCGCCAACAAGAAGATAGAGTACGATAACAAAATCGTCTCTCTCAACGGCAAGACTTTCGATATACTCGCTTATCTGGCACTGCGTAAGCAGAGGGTCTTCAGCAAAGACGAGATTATCAACGCTCTCTGGGAAGAGCCGGAGTATGTGAGTGACAATACGGTCGAAGTGGCTATAAATCAGATAAGAAAGAGGCTCAAGAGTATTCTTGGATTTCAGGTGATACATACTGTCAGACGCCGTGGATACAAATTTTCATACTGAGAGTGACATCTTCTTCGCTCTCACCTCTCTCGCACATGGAAAGATATGAAAGAGAAGTTCAAAGAAGCCTATCTCAGGGCATCTGAAAACCCGGTCTTCTCCCGAGCATGTGACTCTCTCAGACCCTCGGTCGGTATAGCTGGTATAGCAGGCGTCATCATATTTTTCATACTTCCTGAAGTGGTCGCGTTTCTATATGGAAAAGAGATTGCCACTTGGGCTCACTCCAGATTTCTCGAAGAGCCTTCCTCCGCAGGCAGGAGTCTATACTCTATGGCGGAATCGCTCTTCAGAGATGGCGGAAGCTGGTTCAACCTCTCTATCGGTATAGCGATGCTGGTCTGGATATGGGTAGAGAGGAGTAGAGCATCGGATTGCGATAGGTTTTGAGAGCATATGCTTTTTTTGCAATTCTTTATGAAGTAATGCTCTCGGATAGTCATAAAAGGGTGGAGCGACGGACGCCGAAAGAGGCGTCATCTCAGTCGGTGAGTCTCAGGCGAGGTTGGTATAGACTGCCTGTACATCTTCGTCGTCTTCGAGTTTGTCTATCAGTACGCTCACTTCGTCCATCTGCTCTTCGCTTAGCTCGAGAGGTGTATTGGGGATTCTCTGCAGAGATGCCTTCTTTATCTCTATCCCTCTCTCTTCGAGAGCTTTGCTCAGTTCTCCGAAAGATTTGAACTCCCCGTAAATACGGATTATCTCCTTATCCTCACCGCTCTCCTGCGGTATCTTATCCTCTTCTATCTCTTCGAGACCGTAATCTATCAATTCGAGTTCCAACTCTTCGAGATCTATATCGTCGCTTTTGTCGAATTCGAATACAGCTTTTCTATCGAACATGAAATCGAGAGAACCGCTGGTGAGAAGCTCTCCACCGTTTCTGACGAGTGTCGCTTTGACATTGGCGACGGTCCTGGTGGAGTTGTCTGTCGCGCACTCTATATACATGAGAGTACCATAAGGTCCTTTGGCTTCGTAGGCGATCTCCTTGATCTCCGCCGCATCTTTGCCCGAAGCTCTCTTGATAGCCGCTTCGATATTGTCTTTTGGCATATTCTGGGCTTTGGCGTTGAGTATGGCGGTTCTCAATTTTGGATTCATGTCGGGGTCTGGACCACCCTCTTTTGCCGCCATGGTTATTATCTTGCCCAATTTGGGAAAGACTCTTGACATAGTGCCCCATCTTTTGAGTTTAGCCGCTTTACGATATTCGAAAGCTCTTCCCATCGTATATATCCTTGGAGTTGTATTTTGGCGAAATTATAGCGAATGGAAACGAATAAAGATATTTGAGCCCGTCGACAGGAGAGAGTCTCCGGTCAAATACGACGGATATGGTGTCGGGTAGAGTCGGATACTCTCAGCATTTACCAGAGAGTATGAAATCGACGGTGTTGTCCACATATGCGTTGTGTTTGTTGTTTTTGTGATATGTGATATAGAATCTTCTCTTCATTACATAACCCTGCAGTCTGGCTTCGTATAGCTGTCCACTCTGTATCTCCTCGCTGATAGCGTGTCGTGATACGATAGATACGGTAGGGTGGTCTGGGTCTTTGGCGCTTCTCTTGACGGTCTGCAGTACAGCTGTGGTATTGCTCACTTCGGATAGAACATTGAATTTGTTGCACGATATACCGAGGTCGTCGAAAACTTCCGTAGTCACTTTCCTCGTCTGGCTTCCCTCCTCTCTACATACCCATTTGAATTCGTAGAGATCTTCGGGTCTGAGAAGTTTGGGGAGAGGCATATTGCTGAAGACGACGAGTTCATCCTCTCTCCACTCTCTCAGTATCAAATCGTCATCCGTGATATGGGCCTCTATGAGACCGAGATCGAGTTTTCTCTCTTTGACCATCTGGACGATATTGGAGCTGATATCTATAGTCAGCTTGACATCGTTGTTTATCACCTGGCTCAGGGTGTTGAGACATTCTCCCGGAAGTACATAGTTGCCTATGGTAAAGGATGTGCCGAGTCTGAAGGTGATCTTTTTGTTTATGATACGGAGTATATCGGCTTCCGTTTCATGGATGCACTTCTCCATCTTTACAGCCGATTTGTATAGCTCTTCTCCGGCGCTTGTGAGTCTGATGCCGTTCTTCTTCCTCTCGATGATTTTGGTTTCGAGATAGTTTTCGAGAAACTTTATCTGTTGAGTGACTGCCGGTTGGGATATACCCAGTTTGGCGGAAGCTTTCGAGAAACTTCTCTCTCTCACTACGGTGAGAAATGTCTCCAGTTTCGTAAAATCTTTCAGCATGACAACCCTTTCGTCATCTATTGACGCCCATTTCGGTATGGATTCATCCTCTCTCCGTTCCTCTTCACTCTCGTCTAAAGGCGCGAATCCATATATGAAAGCATCTTTATAAGTGTAGCTTATTTAATATAAATTTTTGATAAGTATTAATTTTTTGGAATTGAATCGTTCGTTTCCGTGGTATCGGAGTATGGTATAAACTTTTTTATACATATTGTAGATATAATATTTATATTTAAAAAAAAGAATCCAGCGGGAGAAGTCGATATCATGCTCAGAGAGTTGAACGAGGCGCAGAGAGAGGCTGTAGAACATATAGATGGCCCTCTTCTGATTTTGGCGGGGGCCGGAAGTGGAAAGACAAAGACGCTTACGACGAGATTGGCCTATATGATCGCGGAGGTTGGTATCGACCCCCTAAACACGCTCACACTGACTTTTACCAACAAGGCCGCTTTGGAGATGAGAGAGAGGGCGTTGAGACTGATAGCGGGAAAGACGGATAGGAATCCTCTGTTGTGTACTTTTCACAAATTCGGACTTCTTTTCCTCAAATTCCATATCGACCGTATCGGTAGAGACAACTCTTTCGTCATCATAGACAGTGACGATAAAAAGAGATTGATAAGATCCATATGCAAGGATCTCAAGATAGATCTCTCCGCATCTTTCATATCGAGTGAAATCTCGAAATACAAAAATACACTTCTCGATCCACTCGAGACACTGGAGAAGGCTGAACTGCCCGATTATAAAAAGGCGGCTCAGGTATTTGTGAAGTATCAGGAAAATATCGAAGAGAACAACCTCGTAGATTTCGACGACCTCCTGATGCTCACTTACAGGATCCTCGAACAGGAAGAGGATTTGAGAAAAGAGATGAGTGAAAGATATCGATATATCATGGTGGATGAGTACCAGGATACCAACGAACTGCAGTTCAATCTGTTGAAACTGCTGTGTAGCGAACATGACAATCTCTGTGTCGTCGGTGACGACGACCAGAGTATCTATGGATGGAGAGGGGCCAATATCCGTAATATTCTGGAGTTTCATGAAAATTTCGAAAATACCCGAATCGTGAAGCTGGAGACGAACTACCGTTCGGTAGCTCCCATTCTCGAAGCGGCCAACTCTCTCATAGAGCACAATAGCAGGAGATTGGGGAAAAAGCTCGTGAGCGCCAGAGGCGAAGGGCCCGATATCGAAATGATGCACTCTATCGACGAAGTACACGAAGCCAGAACCATAGCCAGAAATATCAAGGAGCTCATCTCGCAGGGGGTGGATGCGAACGATATCGCGGTACTCTATAGAATCAACGCTCTCTCCCGTTCTCTCGAAGAGGGTTTCGTCAGAGAAGGACTCCCGTTCAGACTGATAGGAGGTACGAGATTTTACGAGAGGGTGGAGATAAAGGATGTCATCAGCTATTTCAGAGTCATATCCAATCCAAACGACGACTTCTCCCTGAAACGAATCGTGAACAAGCCCAGAAGAGGTCTGGGAAAGACATCTATGCAGAAGCTCTACAACCTGGCCGAAAGGATGGGGATGTCACTCTATCGCACTATCGACGAGACACCCCTTTCGGTATTGGAAAAAGAGATCAGTAAAAAGGCGGCCTCTTCTCTGAAATCTCTCGTCTCCATGATAGGCGATATGAGAGAGGCGTCGGAAGAGTCCCTCTATGGCTTCGTGGAGAGATTCGATGAACTTTCCGGTCTGAGAAGCTACTACGAAGCGATGGCGGACGGTATGGAGAGGGTGATGAATATAGATGAATTCTACGGATATCTCAGAGATGCCGCCGTAAAAAACGGTGATCTCACCCTCGATCAGTTTCTGAACGATATATCGCTGCAGAGCGACCAGGATCAGCTCGATGGCGGAGCGGTGAATATCATGAGTATCCACGCCTCCAAAGGTCTGGAGTTCGAGCACCTTTTCGTGATAGGTATGGAAGAGGAGTTTTTCCCTCTACTCGGAGAGGGTAGCAATATGGAGGAGGAGAGGAGACTCGGATATGTCGCTATCACGAGGGCGAAGACCCACCTGACTCTCTGCCGTGCGGACAGCAGATTCTACAAGGGTAGAAGAAAATCTCTGAACAAGAGCAGATTTCTCGGTGAAGCGGGTCTCATCAGAAATGCCAGTATGAAGATTACGAGAAGCTCGGAGTACAAAAAGGGAGATTTGGTCAAACATAAGATTTTCGGTATAGGCAGAGTGCAGGAGGCTAGTAAATCCGGAAAAGAGTACAAGTTGCTGATCAATTTCGGAGGCAACAAAAAGCAGATTTTGAGCTCATTCGTACAGCCGGTGTGAGAGAAGTGAATGGGTAATACAGAATCAAAAGCCGGAGTGAACAGGCTCTTCGTCGTCGATAAGGGGATGTTTCGCTCCTCGAACGGCTATATGCGATATATCAAAAAAAAGTACGATATTTCGAAAGCCGGTTTTTCTGGTACTCTCGACCCTTTCGCCACAGGCTGTCTGATAGTCGCGACAGGTCAATATACCAAACTGTTCAGATATCTCGACAAAGCTCCCAAAAAGTATAGAGCCACATTGTGGCTTGGTCTGAAATCGGATTCACTGGATATCGAAAATGTCCGGGAGGTGGAGATGGTCGGAGAGTTCGATGAGTCTGTGGTGAGACGGGCTGTGGAGTCTCTCGAGGGAGAGTTGGAGTATCTGCCACCGAGATACAGCGCCAAGAAGTTTTCCGGGCGGAGAGCCTGCGATATCAGTAGAGAGGGTGGAGAGGTCGAGATGAAAAAGATAGATTCGACGATATACGATATATCTCTTCTACTCTACAACCATCCATTCGTCCATTTCGAAGCTACTGTCAGCGAGGGGACATATATCAGAAGTCTCGGAGAGATGATAGCCGATTCTCTAGGGGTCTCCGGAGCACTCTCTAGTCTGAGGAGAGTATCGGAAGGAAAATTCCATTATGACGGAGAGAAACCTCTGAACCCGTTTCTCTATCTGAATCTACAGAGAAACGACTATCTCGGCGACCACGACTATCTCGAATTGGGCAAAAAACTCTCACGGGACTACTTCTCCAAAAAAGAGGATGGCAAATATCTCGTAGAGACGAAAAATTTCTATAGTATCATAGAGATATCAGAAGGTAGAGTCTCGTATCTGCTCAATAGGCTCGAAAAGTTCGAAGGATGAGGTATGTATAGCTCCAAAGCGTATGCCAAAGTCAATATATTTCTGAAGATAACGGGAAAAAGGGACGATTATCACACTCTGCTATCTCGTTTTGTCAAAGTGTACAGTCTCTACGATACGATAGAGTTCGTACCCTCTGAGTGCGACACCTTCACCATCGAAGGGTGTGACGGTATCGAAAGAGAAAAGAATACTATATATTCCGCATATAGAGCTCTCAACGAAAGGACGGGAGATCTAGAGATTCTCGACTTTTTCTATCACCATAAAGTGGTCGTCCGCAAGAGAATACCCGAAATGGCGGGATTGGGTGGAGGCAGTTCGGATGCGGGTACATTTATGAGAATGGTCGCTAAAGCCTGTAACCTATCCATTTCGATAGAGGAGTTGGCGGAGATAGGATCCACGATAGGAGCCGATTTGCCGTTTTTCATTTACGATTACGACTCGGCGAATGTATCGGGAATCGGGGAGATAGTGGAGCCTTTCGACGAAAAAGTTCCGGATATCGACATCTATACTCCGGATATAGAGTGTTCGACACCTGAAATATACAGGATATTCAGAGAGAGATTCTACGATAGCAGAGATACTCCTGACTCTTATGCCCACTGGTCGCGGATGCCATCGGAAGAGATTTTGGAGAGTGTGGCGGATCCGTATAGATTGAACGATCTGTACGAAGCGGCTCTCGTAGCCTCTCCCTCTTTGAGAGAGGTGGCTCCGGAAGGGTGGTTTTTCAGCGGAAGCGGAAGCAGTTTCTTCAAAATATCGGAATAGTCTTTTTCCACTCTCTCGAACTCATTAGAATTCGTATCCGAAATACTCCAGGTCTCTGGCGAATCTCTTCGCCACGATGGCACGGGTCTCATCGTCGTAATACTCTCTATAGTGTCTGTGTGAACTGCTGTTGATATGCGGAACACTGTCGGGAATATCGATCTTTTTCGCAAGTGTGGATACAGAAGAGTCGAAAGATTCGAATCTGCCTATGAAGTCGACCGCCACTTCCCCATCGATGGAGATATAGTCGAGTTGGTTGTTGGTAAAGGGTAGCCAGCCCGAAGCGCCTTGAATGTCATGGCAATGGAGTATGAAGTCTCTGAAGTTGTCCACTCTCTCCAAAACCTGCCTCTGCATAAAGTTGATATGCCTATTCACTCCTCTTTTCCTATCTATGGCAGTGAACCACGATACGAGTCTGTCGTAAGGATTTCTGACGAAAGCGACGGTGAAATACTCTTTGGTATCTCC
>Ga0256913_10000506_pt1 | contig 20197 bp, 21 predicted proteins | sample Axial_MatmetaG_FD_185970 | JGI IMG/M metagenome (GOLD analysis project Ga0256913, IMG submission 185970) | Deep-sea worm associated microbial mat communities from Axial Seamount, Juan de Fuca Ridge, Pacific Ocean - Axial_Mat | ecosystem: Environmental > Aquatic > Marine > Oceanic > Microbial... | reverse complement strand
AGAATTATAAATATTGCTCATAAATACCAAATCAATATATCATTTATCCATCCTGAATATACAAGTCAAACTTGCAATAGGTGTGGTTCTATTAGTAGGAAAAATAGAAAAACACAAGAGAAGTTTAGGTGTATTGAGTGTGGTCATATAGATAATGCTGATTTTAATTCAGCTTGTAATATTAGAGATAGGCTACTCTTAGATGTTCTAAGAGTTAAATTTTTAAATATTAATAATTTCTCAGAATATAAGACTAAAGGTTTAAGAAAAGAAACTATAAAATATATTCTTGAAGATTATTACAGGGTTGCTTGACTATAACTTTTTTTTATAATTAGTTATAGTTACAGCTAGAACATTGTTTATTTTGTGCTAGTTTTAGTGACTCTATGTATTACCAAAATTATATCGCTATCTGTTACGCTTCTTTACAAAATCACTATAATCTATACTTTTATAAAAAAAATCAAAAAAATTGCAACTATGGGGGAAAAATAGTTTTTCACTCGTATAAACTATTAAAAGAGATGCAACTTTAAAAAAGTATAGCAATTCTAATTTAAGCCATATATGAGTTAAAATTTGTTTAGAAAACAACATGAACTCAAAACTAAACTTAAAAATATATAAAATACCTATATACCAAAAGTTTAAATTTAGTAAAAAAAACAGGTAATTTTTCATTTTTTGGACATAGGAGTACATAGAAGAGGTCAATTTCGCTCAAAATTAAGATAGATTTGATGCATTAAAGAACTTCAAGAGGATTATAATCCGATTCTTCATCATTCAAAGCTTTTATCATAAAATCAAGCATAATCTCCCCATATCTTTAAAATATTGTTGTTTTCATTCTCAATTTTCCATATCAAACGACCCACTTTTGCAATGTCTGTCACATTATTATCAGCAATTCTATATTCGTTATGAAGCACTCTTTTCTTGCCTTTATATATAGTTATTTGTTTAAATGATAAACAAAAAGCTAGATTAAAATCTTTAAAAGTTATACTAAGTAAAATTAATTATGGAAGCAGAACGAACAAAACAAGACAAATTTATATGTTAATCAGGAGTTAATAGTGGAAGAGAAAAATGGAAAAATCCAAATTTGGGTTAAAAAAGAGAAAATAGAGTATGAAAAAGAGTTACGAAAACTACAAATAGAACTACTCAAATTTCAAAATCATGTCAAAGATAAAGGTCTCAAAATTCTTATGATATTTGAAGGACGAGATGCAGCAGGTAAAGGTGGAACTATTAAACGAATTACAGACCATTTAAATCCAAGAGGTGCAAGAGTAGTTGCATTGGAAAAACCAAGTGATAAAGAGTCATCACAGTGGTATTTTCAAAGATATGTAACTCATTTACCTGCATCTGGTGAGATTGTTATGTTTGATAGGTCATGGTACAATAGAGCTATGGTTGAACCTGTTATGGGATTTTGTACAGAGAGACAACATCACAAATTTCTCAAAGATGTACCAGAGTTTGAAAAAATGATTGCAGATGAGGGAATACAAATATTTAAATTCTACTTCTCTGTATCCAAAAAAGAACAAGCAAGAAGATTTAAAGCTAGAGAAACTGACCCACTCAAACAGTATAAACTCTCTCCTGTAGATAAAGAGTCACAAAGATTATGGGATGAGTACTCCTTAGCCAAATTTATGATGTTGAGTGCAACACATATTAATGTCGCACCATGGACAATTATAAAAAGTGATGATAAGAGAAAAGCTAGATTAAACTGTATTAAACATATTCTAAATTTTGTAGATTACCCTAATAAAATTGATAAGAAAGAGATAGTTGTAGATAAAGAGATAGTAATATATGGCAGAGATGAATCTATCAAAATGGAAAAGCTATTTAAATTTTCAGTCAAGTAGGATTTCTTATCCTACTTTTTATTGGTAATGATAGAAATAATTCTACTCTAAGAAAAAAGTATGTGAATAGTGTTCTTCATCACAAGTTTTGGATGTATCATTAATTCTTGTAACTCCATCTCTATCTTTTATAATACAATCATCATTGATTTCAACAATCAAACCTACATTTTTTTTCATATAAAAGTATGAAATATCATAGTCGGATTTCTCTTCACCATTTGTGAGATTGATATAATCTGGTAAATCATCTTTGATATGTGTTACAATTTTTTTATCTTCTATACATTTAAATTTTAAAATATCATCATTGTATTTAATATCATAATCTTCTAGTTTGGTTAGTTTTGTTTCCAATTTACAAGTTTTAGTTGACTCTATATTTTTAGTTCCTAAAATAGTATCTTCAAACTTTATATCCTCAATTATTGTAATCTTAGGTAAAGTATATAGTGTATCTCCTTGAGCAATTGATTTTTTCAATACTTTTGTTAGATTATCGTCTATATCCTCTTCTATGATAGTTGTTTCATTCATAGTGAATGTTCTTATTAACAAATCATCTCTTTTAACACTGATAGTATTACTATTAACTTTTATTGTCTCCTCATAAAAATTTGTATCACCATTATCTTTTGTTATAAAAAATTTTTTGGTTGTATCCGAAGAGGGTAGATAATCAACCATATTAATATTGTTACTTTTTTTACTTGTACTTCCACATCCTCCCATAAATAGTAGCATTACTATAAATAGTAAAATCATTCTTAACCTTTTCATCAAAAACTCCTAATTTTTTAATATTATAACACAATAATTTAGAGAAATAGTACAAAAGCAAAAACTACAAATAAGATAAAGTGCAAAAAGCCCTCAAGCATATTGGTTTCACCATCATTAAAATTTACTATACTTACAATAAGTGTGAGTCCTAAAAGAAGTTCTTGTATAGGTGAAAGGGCTAATTTTAAACTCAAACCTGATACCATACTAATAATAATAACAGCAGGAACAGTTAATAAAATAGTGGCTAATGATGCTCCTAATGCAATATTAATAACTGTTTGCATCTTATTATTTAATGCTGCACGAATAGCAACAATAAGTTCAGGTGAAGCTGAAATAATAGCAACACCAACAGCACCTAAAGATAATGGAAGACCTAACTCTTTTAAATTATTATCCATAAAAACTGCAAGAAGTTCAGATAAAAGACCAATCATAATAATATATACAACTAGAAGTATGGTATGGTACTTAGCATTTATATTTTTATGTGTGTGCAATTCATTAGAGGAGTCATTATTTTCATTATATTCAAAAAAGTATTTATGATTTTTGAGCTGAATTTTGCTAAATACTAAATATAAAGCTATAAATATAATAACTATAAACCACATAAAGATTTCTTGTTTTTCAACAGTTATAAATTGAGGAAGTATCATTGCCAAACCAATTGCTACAAGTAACATAGAGAGATATGAGTTTGATGAATCAATATTATATGGTTGCTCTCCAAATTTTAATCCACCAATAATAGCTGCAATCCCCAAAAGTCCATTAATATCTAGCATAATAGCTGAGTAGATAGTATCTCGTGCAAGAACAGGATTATGAGAGTGTAGTATCATAATAGCAATAATCATTACTTCAACACTAACAGCACTTATAGTTAAAATAAGTGTACCATAAGGCTCACCAAATTTTTCGGCAAGTATCTCTGCATGATGTGCAACAGAGAGTGAAGTATAGATAATTATAATAAAAAGTATAGAAAATCCTATAATATTTCCTATACTACTCTCTACTAGAGTATGTTCATAAATTGTAAATAGCATTAGTGATATTATTGATATAAAGAGAGCATACTCTTTAGATAGTGCTTTCAAAAGATAAATCCTTTTTTGCTAATTATATCAAATAACTTCTCTAATCCTCTTTTTAATAACGAGCAATTGTTCTAAATTGGTATTGTCTAATTTGCTGTTTTTTAGAATAGTATCGTCTAAATATCTCTTGGGCATTTGCATATCTATTTCGTGCTGATTTTCTAAACCAATATCTCGCTAATTCATAATTGGCTCTTACGCCTAAACCATGTCTAAAAGCCATCCCCAATTGATACTGTGCTGGAGGATAGTTTTTGAGTGCAGATTTATGATATAGATGAAAAGCTTTTGGTAAATTTATATTCACACCCACACCATCTCTATAACGATTTGCTAAATTATATTGCCATCGATAATTATTTATTGACCTATTAACTCTTTTTTCTATATTTAAATGGTATATATTTGCGTTTGCATAAATGAAGCTTATGGATAATATTGCGTAGATAATAATTGTTTTCATTTTATATTCCTTATATTAATATGAAACTTTCAAAGTATATTAAAATAATACTTAAAGTTTAAAGTAAAATATCAATTTAATATTAATTTAAGGAAACAACTATTTAATTTTGCATCTGCATCTTATCATATCTATATATATCATCTCTAAACTCAGGTTTTCCACTAATTATATTATATCCTGCCGTTAGATAGATAATATAAACAGGTATTTTATTTTTTATATTAAGTTGAACCTTATTTCTCCCTCTCAAAATCTTTTTTGATTTATTTATATCTATATTATTAAAAGAGGCTATGGTCTCAAATAGTTTTTGAGGCTCTGAAACTCTTATACAACCGTGTGAATATGCTCTTCTTGTTTTTTTAAAAAGTCGTTTGGTTGGTGTATCATGTAGATAAACATTAAATCTATTTGGAAATTTAAATTTAATTTTTCCTAAAGCATTTTTGGGTCCAGGTGGTTGCATTATACGATAAGGGAATTTAATACCTCCATAATAGTAGTCTTCCCAAAATATTGTATTTGGATTAATTCTAGCAGATTTTTCAAACCAAGTTCTTCGTATCTGTAGTCCCTCTTTTCTTATATAATTTCTATTTCTTATCATATGAGGAATAATCTCTTTTCTAACAATACCAGCAGGTACTTTCCAATAAGGATTTAGAACAATATATGAGATTTTTTCTCTAAATATTGGTGTATGATGTTTTTTATTTCCTACAATTACTTTGATAGTCTCTATCTCTTTTTTATTTTCTATAAAGTGAAGCATATATTCTGGTATATTTACAACTATATATCTTTTATCATCTTCTCTTGGTAACCATTTTATACGGTCTAAATTTAATATAACTGTTTTGATTTTTGATGCTAGAGTTATATTTAGAGTTTTTCTTGTTCCACTCCCTACAATACCATCACTTTCCAATCCATGTCTAGCTTGAAATTTTTTTACTGCATCTTCTAAACATGAATCAAAAATTGCACGAGGTTGAAATTTCACTATAGAGTCAGATACAACCTCATCCTTTTCAAATAAATTCTCTGGTTTAACTTGACATACATTCAAATCTCCAGAAGCTTCTAATCTCTCTCTTAGTTTTACAACCGTTAAGCCTTTATCTCCTAATTCTAGTTTTTTAAAATATGGAAGTTCTTTCCACCCACCTTTGGCTTTGATATTTTTGAGTATTTTTAGTGATTTTAATAATCCTCTATATCCAAATCTTTTAGGTGTAATCTCTTCAATAGTATTATGAATATTGGGTTGCAATAGAAGTTCTGACACACTATATTTGGGTTTATATCTAACCCAATATCCAGCTAATCCTCTTTTTCTCATATGTGTTAATTTACTTGAAAATTTCTTCCAATTTATCGAGCCATATAAAATATGGTTCAAAAATTCAAAATAGAGTTCTGTTAGTTGTAGCTCTATATGTGATTTTTTTATCTTTTTTTGTTTGATATATTGAGATATATATTTATACCGTTTATATATTTTATCTTTTGGATTTAATGTTAAATCATTTTCTATCTCTTTAAAGAGAGTTGATAGTTTATCGTGATTTAATCTATCTGCTTTAAACCATAAGGGCATATAACTATTTTGTCGATAAAATCGTCTCAAAAATCTTTTATGGTGAATATCTTTTGAAATATGTCGTTTACTAGTGAGTTCTTCTTCTAAATCTGATTGAAATTTCTCAAATACTATGCTACTGTTTTCATCTTGTTTTATTGTTTTCTCTATAATCAATTTATCAATTGGATTTGGTTCTTTGATAGGTGTAGAATACAAAAATATTGAAGAAAAAATAGTAAGTACTATGAATTTATTACTTTTCATATTGGTCTTCCCTACTTTTTTTAACTATGTTGAAGTATAGTCAAAAGTAGGAAAACTTTAACTTATATGAGGGTATTATTTTATTGCTCTTCTTTGTTTACTATCATAATTATACACATTATTACTATAATAAAGCAAACCATCGCTATTAATTCATATAATATTGAATATAATAACAAGAAAATAGGTATATAACATTATGATTATAATAAATAGTATCAAAGAGTTACAACAAGCAACCCAAAATTTAAAGAGTAGTATAGGTTTTGTTCCCACTATGGGTGCATTACACGAGGGGCATCTAAGTCTTATTCGTAAAGCTAAAATAGAAAATGATAAACTCATAGTATCTATATTTGTAAATCCTACTCAATTTCTCGAAGGTGAGGACTTCAACAAATACCCCAGAAAAGATGAAGCAGATAAAAAGATATGCCAATTAGCAGGTGTTGATATTCTCTTTATGCCGTCTATTGATATAATGTATGAAAAAGATGAATTAAAGATTACAGCTCCAGCAGTTAGAGGATTTATATTAGAAGGAAATAGTCGAGCAGGACATTTTGATGGTGTGTTACAAATTGTAATGAAACTTTTGAATTTAGTCTCATACAACAAACCATCTACACTTAGAGCCTATTTTGGCAAAAAAGATGCACAACAGTTATCACTTATTACTCAAATGGTCAAGAATTACTTTTTAAATATAGAAATAGTTCCATGTAATATAGTTCGAGATAGTGATGGATTAGCATTAAGTAGTCGTAATATATATCTATCAAAAGAGGAAAGAACCAAAGCACTATCTTTATCTCGTTCACTTAAACGAGCCTCTAAACTAGTAATGCAAAATGAGTTAGATAGTGATACTATTATTAATGAAATGAGAAAAGTATTATCAGGTGTAAAGATAGAATATATAGCTATTGTCAATAGAGAGTTCCAGCAAATAAATAGTATTAAAATAGGGGATACAATTATATTGATAGCTTGTTATGTAGGAGAGACTCGACTAATTGATAATATTTGGATTTAATCAGCAAATGGGTGGACTTTTTCAAATAGAATATAATTACATCATAATATGTTAATATTAAAAAGTTAAAACTTTGTAAGTTTATTATTTTCTAGTTTATAACGATTATTACACATCATAGCCATATTATCATCATGTGTTACAAGTACTAATGAGGCATTATTTTCTTGGATATACTCCAAAATAACATCCATTACAAGTGTGGCTGTCTCTCTATCGAGATTTCCTGTGGGTTCATCAGCAAAAATTATTTTGGGTCTTTTGCTCAAAACTCTAGCTATTGAGACTCTTTGTTGTTGTCCACCTGATAAGTCACCAATTTTTTGATGCATAGTCTCATCTATTTCTAATCGTTTTATAAGTTGATTATCAATCTCTTTACCTGATAAGATAGTTCCAATCTCTATATTTTCAAATGCACTCATACCTTTGAATAGATAGTGTGCTTGAAATATAATACCTAAATCATATCGTCTAATTTTTTCTATATCATCTTCATTTAAATTATATATATTTTTACCAAAAAGTTCAATTTCACCACTATCTGGTTGAATAAATGAAGAAAATATATGTAGAAGTGTTGATTTTCCAGAACCACTTCGTCCTAAAATAGCAATAGATTCTCTCTGCTTAACCTCTAGGTTTATACCTGAAAAGAGTTGATAATCAAATGCTTGTGAAATATTAATTGCTTTTAATAGAGTTTTGGACATTTTTACTGTTATCCTTTTGTAGAGTGGCAATCAATAATTGATTGCCTATAATTAATTTGAGATTAAGCCATCTGTTTTGCAACTTCTGCTGCAAAATCCTCCTCTGCTACCTCTATACCTTCACCAACTTCTAATCTGATGAAATCAGTAATCTTAGCTTTTCCATTAGATATTTTAGTTATATATTCACCAACACTCATACTATCATTCATCACATATTTTTGATCAAGTAGTGCTAACTCTTGGTCTAGTAAAGTATTATCCGAGATATATCTATCTAATTTACCAGGAACTATTCTATCCCAAATTTTTTCAGGTTTACCTTCTGCTTTTAATTCAGCTCTAATAGACTCTTGAGCTTTTGCAATAATCTCATCTGTAAGTTGTTGTCTGCTTACAAACTCTGGTACATTTTTAAGTGTTTTTCCCAGTCTTGCTAACTCTTCATTCTCTTTTTTTATCTTTTCAATTCTACCATTGGTCTCATCTGCTATAAATTGTGCATCAAAATCTGTATATGATAGAGTTTTAGGACTCATAGCAGCTGCATGCATCGCAATATTTTTAAGTTCAGCTTTTACTTTATTAGCTATCTCTTTATTTTCACATTTCGCACCAAGAAGTACACCTACTCTGTTATTTGCATGTAGATAACCATTAATAGCTACAGTCTCATCATTAGAGCTTATCATTCCTGCTCTTCTTACTACTAGATTTTCACCAATAGTAGCAATTTGAAGTGAAAGATATTCTGAAAATGGTTGACCATCAATTTCTGAATTATTAATAGCATCTGCATCAACCAAATTATTATTAAAGGCGTGTTCTGTAATCGTATTTACTACACCTTTAAATACATCATTTTGAGCGACAAAGTCAGTTTGAGAATTAAGCTCAATAATAACAGCTTTAGTCTCTCCAACTTTTAAAGAGATAACACCCTCTGCTGCTACTTTAGATGCTTTTTTAGCAGCTGCACCCAATCCTTTTTCTCTTAGCCATGCAATAGCTCCATCAAAATCACCATCAGATTCTACTAATGCTTTTTTACAATCCATCATACCTGCATTGGTAGTCTCTCTTAATTTTTTAATATCTTTTGGTCCAAAATTTGCCATTAATTATTCTCCTGCTACTTCTGCTTCTGTTTTTGTTTCTACTAAAGCTTTAACTTCTTCTTTCTCACCCTCTGCTATAGCTTCAGCTATAACCTCTTTTACCTCTTCTCTATTTGCCATCATAGCTTCAGCTAGTTCTGCATCAACAGCAGGTGCATTATCAACTGCTTCTCCCTCTTTTTCAGCAAATTCTGCTTGACCTTCAATAATAGCTTCTGCCATCTCTCTACAGAAAAGATTAATTGAACGAATAGCATCATCATTACCAGGAATTGGATAATCAACCATATCAGGGTCACAGTTTGTATCTAGTGGTGCTACAACTTTCATTCCCATTCTTCTAGCTTCTTTTACTGCAATATGTTCTTTTACAGCATCAATAACAAACATCATATCTGGAAGTTTTTTCATATGTCTAAATCCCTCAAGATATGAGCTTAGTTTCTCTTTTTTTCTAGTAAGCATCAATGCTTCTTTTTTAGTCAAAAGTTCAAGTTGACCATTCTCTTCCATCTGTTCAATAATTTCAAGTTTTCTAATAGATTTTTTCATTGTAGGATAGTTTGTTAACATTCCACCCAACCATCTAGTTGAAACATATGGCATACCACATCTTTCTGCATGTTCTTTAATAGCATTTCTAGCCTGTTTTTTAGTACCTACAAAGATTACTGTTTGACCATCTGCTACAGCATTTTTTACAACATTATAAGTATATTTAAAGTATCTAAGTGTTTTTTGTAAATCTATAATATAGATATTTTTTCTCTCACCGAAAATGAATTTCTTCATTTTTGGGTTCCATCTTCTTGTTTGGTGACCAAAGTGTACTCCACACTCTAGTAAATCTTTCATTGTTACCATTTTTGCTCCTTGCAAATAATTTAAATTTTTATAGACCATAGTCTTTAGGTTTGTGCCTCTGTAGCCTTCAACACTATTTGTGCAACCATTCAAGGAATAACTACATGAGAATTTGTTTAAAATAAACGCGAAATTATATCTCAATAGGACTTAATGTAAAGAAGATTATGAGTATAATTTAATTATGAATATTAATAGATATACGATATGCAACTCACCTATAGAAGAGAAAGTCTTTGAAAACCGAAAAATATATATAAAAAGAGATGATTTACTACATCCAAATTTTTCAGGAAACAAAGCTAGAAAGTTTTACTATTATCTTTTACAAGATTTTTTAAATATTAAAAAAATAGTTTCATATGGTTCTAATCAATCTAATGCTATGTATTCTCTCTCTGTTCTAGCTAAACTCAAAGGATGGGAGTTTGAATATTATATTGACCATTTGCCAAACTATCTCAGAAACAATCCTGTAGGGAATTATAAATATGCCATAGAAAACAATATGAGGTTAATTATAGGGCAACCAAAACCAAAACGAGAAGATATAGAAAATGAACAAACAGCTTTTGTAGAGGAAGGTGGACGACAAGAGCTATCTAGGGTTGGTATCAAAATGTTAGCTCATGAGATAACATTATGGCAAAAAGCCAAAGGTATCAAACGACTCAATATATTTTTGCCCTCAGGTACAGGAACAACAGCCCTCTTCTTACAAAAGTCTCTATTGGAGATGGATAGTAGATTTCAATCTATTGTTTATACTGTCCCATGTGTTGGAGATAGTGCTTATTTAAATCTACAATTTGAGATGTTAGAACCCAATCCATTAAAATATCCAACTGTTATTAAACCAAAAAAGAAATATCATTTTGGGAAGCTTTATGAAGAGTCTTATAATATTTGGTTAAAATTACGCGATAAATTAGGGATTGAATTTGATATGTTATATGACCCAATTGGGTGGATAACTATGATGGAAAATCCACAAATTTTTAGTGAACCTACACTCTATATCCATCAAGGTGGAGCTATTGGCAATGAGAGTATGTTAGCTAGATACCAAAGGAAATATAGTGAAAATATTTGATACAAAAGATAGTAGTTTCTCAAAAGAGTTTGATAAATTACTACAAAGAGGTAAAATGGATATAGATAGTGTAAGTGACATTGTCAAAAATCTATTGAATGAGATAAAAGATAGTGGTAATAATGCGTTAAAATCTCATATATCCAAATTTGATAATTGGGAACCAAAAGATAATACTCAGTTAGAAGTTTCTACTGAGTCTATGGAAAAAGCTTATAATAATATAGATACTAAACTAAGAGATGCTCTGCATTTAGCTTATAATAGAATTGAGAACTATCACCAAAAACTTATGCCCAAATCATGGTTTGATTTTGAAAAAAATGGAAATATGTTAGGACAAAAGGTAACAGCAGTTGAGAGAGCAGGACTTTATATACCTGGTGGCAAAGCATCATATCCAAGCTCACTGCTTATGAATGCCATTCCTGCAATTGTTGCTGGAGTTGAAGAGATAATAGTTTGTACTCCTGCTATTGATAATGAACTAAACGAACTTTTACTCTCTGCTTGTTATCTTTGTGGTATTAAAAAGATATATAAAATTGGTGGTGCATCAGCTATTGGAGCTATGGCTTATGGGACAGAAACTATCCCAAAAGTAGATGTAATCACAGGACCTGGGAATATATTTGTAGCCACTGCTAAAAAACTAGTTTATGGTGAAGTCAATATAGATATGATAGCAGGACCTAGTGAAATAGGTATTTTGGCTGATAGTAGTGCTAGAGAGGACTATTTGGCTATAGATTTACTCTCACAAGCAGAACATGATGAGATGGCTAGTTCTATTTTGATTACTACTGATGCCTCTTTGGCTGTAAAAGTATCAAATAGAGTAGAAGAGTTATTATTAACTCTTTCAAGAGAAGAGATAGCTAGAAAATCTATTGAAGAGAGAGGAGCTATAATTATATCTGATAATATGGATGAAGCAGTTAATTTAATGAACCAAATAGCACCAGAACATTTAGAGGTAGTAACTCAAAATCCTATGGACTTATTATCTCAAATTAAACATGCAGGAGCTATATTCTTGGGTCAATATACCCCTGAACCAATTGGTGATTATATAGCAGGACCAAATCATACACTTCCAACTGGAGGAACAGCTAAATTCTATTCACCACTTAGTGTTGACAACTTTTTGAAAAAATCATCTATTATATCTATGAGTAGAAAAGGTTTAAATGAAATTGGTGAAGCGTGTGCTATGTTAGCTAATACAGAAGGATTAACTGCTCATGAAAAGTCAGTCAGAATTAGATTAGATTAATATTATAGGGAACAATCTTTTATGAGATTGTCCTCTTATTAATTAATTATAAATTATAGAAGTGTTTTAACGCTCTAATAATCATAGCATTTTTGGAGATACTCTCACTTTTTGCATCTGTATCAACTTGTTCATACAAATCAAGAGGTAGTGTAATAGAGAAAATCTTAGTTCTATTTTTCTTTTGCTTTTTAATATCAGTTACAATATCTTTTAAAACATCAATCATTTTATCTGTATTAATTGGTTTTCTAATAAAATTATTGACACCAATTTTAACGGCTTCAGAAATATTACCCATATCATCACTTGCTGATACAATTACAATCATCTGCTTAGGATTTATATCTCTAATCTCTTTTGCAATATCTAAACCACTCTTCCCAGGTAGAATAATATCAACAAAGATTATATCAGGTTGATGCTTTTCATAAAGTTCTAAAGCTGTTTCTCCATCAAGTGCTGATTGTACATCGGAAAAAAAATTGTCAAGTGTCTTACTCATTAAGTCATTTGTTTCTTTGTCATCCTCTAACACCATTGCTTTTAATTTTTTAGTCTCTTCAACTATTTTCATTAAGTCATTATTCATAATTGCCTATCCCTTTAATATTTTTAATAGATTGTAACATGTTAAAGATTAAGCTAAATTAAAAGTTAATGAAAAAAGTTATACTTTATTCAAATAAATTTTTTTTTATATAGTGAAACTAATATAATTAGTTTATATTTACAAGAGTTTCTTTCGTATTTTAATCTCTTTTTCAAAACCCCACTGTTTACGATGCTCTTTAATGGTATCTTTCTCTATAGTTTCTATAAGCATAGATTCTCTATCTTCAAGCATCATATAGACCTCTCCACTAGGCTCAACTAGCATACTATCTCCATAAAACTTCCATTTTATACTATCTTCATTAAATTCACCTAATCTATTGGCTCTTAATATATAACAACCATGTAAAAATGCTTTAGTTTTAATAATCTCTCTCCATCTATTATGTGAACCAAATGTCGAAGCTGTAGGGAGTAGTACTAGGTCTATTTTTTTCTCTGTAACAATTTCCCAAAATGTATCAAAATGTAACTCAAATCCACCCATAACCATTATACGAAACCCATCTAACTGAAATATCATAGGAGATTGCAAAGCTTTAATTGGATTAGAAAAGAACTCTTTTTCATTCCAATGCTCATAAGGAATAAGTATCTGTTGCTCATAATAATTTATAGATTTAGATGTTATTTTAACAATCTGTTTAAAATATTTTTCATCTTTGATAATTATAATAGGTGCTATAAAGGTCAAATCATATTTTGTAGCATATTTTTTGATAAGCTCTATATGTTTTTGACTCTGCTCTTCTACCATCTTTATAGGCATTTTACTCAACTCTTTGAAAAAATGGTTAAGAACAAACTCTCCAATAAGAACTAACTTAACACCTCTACTTTGTGCATTTCTTAGATAGAAATCGAGTTTTGTTGCTTGCATACCAAGTGTAGGTAGTTGTAATGCAGCAATTGTAAGCTTCTCCACTATCAATCTTTATATTTAATTCTATTTAAAATCTCTTTTGAGAGTTCTAGTTTAGATTTAAATATATTAGTTCTCATCTAGTGCATTCCTTATTATATTATCAAATTTATCTATCTCTACTAAAAAGGCATCATGCCCATAATCACTATCTATCTCATAATAGTTACAATCTTGACTATTTCGTTTCATCATATTATATATATGCTCCATCTCATGAGGAAAAAAGAGATAATCACTTCTAAAGGATATAAGTGTTATTTGAGCCTTTATTCTCAAAATAGCATCATACAATGAGTCATATCCACGACTTAGATTAAATGTATTGATAGCTTTTACTATATATAGATAGCTCATAGGGTCAAAAAGTTTAGAAAAGTTATCCGTATTATACTCCATATATCTCTCGACCTCATATCGCCCAAATAACTCGAATAGCCCATCATTATTAACATAATTTCGTCCAAACTTCTTATTCATAGAATTAGGAGATAGATAAGAGATATGTCCTGCAATTCGACCAATAGCCAATCCGTCTAATCCATTTTTAATAAAAGCATCTTTGGCATATTGTCCATTTTCAAATCTTGGGTCTCTCCTAATAGCTTCAATTGCTACTTTATTAAAAGCAATTGTCCAAGGTTGTGTGCCATATGTTGAAGCTAATGCTATGATTTTATCAGCAAAATTAGGATAGTCCACAGCAAATTGGAGTGATTGCATTCCACCCATAGAACCACCAACTATCGCTTTTAAATGATATATACCCATGTGACTAAGTAGCTGTTTTTGAGCTTTTATCATATCTTTGATGGTCAAAACTGGGAATTTAAGTCTATATGGTTTATCACTAGGATAGTTATCGCTCATTGGACCTGTACTTCCAAAACATGAGCCTATTACATTAGTAGATATAACAAAATATTTAGTGGTATCTATAGCTTTACCATCACCGATAAGTCCATCCCACCAACCAGCTTTTCTATCGCCTTCATAAATTCCAGCAGCATGATGTGAGCCACTTAGTGCATGACATACTAAGATAACATTACTTGCATTATTATTAATTTCACCATAAGTTTCATATGCTATCTGATAAGGTTCCAAAATTCTTCCACTCTCTAAATAGAGTGGCGTAGTAAATCGTTCTATTTTAGTTTCTATTTTCATTAAGCGAATTTTATCCTATTTAGGCTTTTATAGATACATAATTATAGAAATTGTATTAATTTAAGAGTAAAAAATCTTGAATTCCAATACAAATATATTAAATAATAGCTTTTATTAATACTATGATGATAAAATAACTATATTAAATATTTAAAAATCAAGGAAAAATATGAAAATAAAATTATTGATACTTATGATAATCATAACAATGACTCAAGCTAATGCAATGAGTGATAAAGATGTCAAGCACTATATGAAGAGATATGTAGAGACAAAAATGAAATCTCAAGTAAATCAGATTGATATTATCTCAACTTATCCTATTGATAATGCAAAGGGGTGGAGTGTATATTTTTTATCTATAAGAGTAAAAGTCAAATTAGGCGATAAATATCAAGAGGCTATTGTTCCTCAGACAGTTTTTACCAAAGGAGATAGAATTACGCTTAAATTGATGAAAAAAGGAAAATTAAACAAAGATGGTACGAGACGAAAAGGAAAAAGTTATACTAAACTTTTAAAACCAAGAGTACCTATGGATGCGTATGATGATGCACATTTTATATTTGGGAACAAAAATGCTCCTCATAAGATTTTAATTTTTACAGACCCATTTTGTCCTTATTGTAAAAATAAAATTAGAGAGGTTATGGGGATTGTAAATAATAATCCACAAAAGTATGCTCTATATTATTACCATTTACCATTAGTAACAATACACCCTGCATCTGATGTTACAACAAGAGCAATGCACATTTTTCAAAAAAAAGGTGATATAAAAAATATGTTAAAATTATATCATTTATCTGTCAAAGCATCAGAAACAGATGTAGATAAAATTTTAAAATCTATAAAAGAGAAAACAGGTGTAACTATTACAAAAGAAGAGATAAACTCTCCTGAAGTCAAAGAGGCAATGCGTTTTGATATGTCCATGAAAAGAAGACTACAAGTTACAGGTACTCCTACTATATTTATAGATGGTAAATGGGACAGATTACGAAAAGCATATAAGCAATATGCTAGATGAGATTTTATGGGGTTAAGAGTTTGTTACCCCATAAAATAACAATAACTACTTTATTTATTATCTAGTTCTTTTAACTTCTTTAGTGAAAATAATCTCTTTAGTAAGATGGTCAAAAACAGTACAATTTCAGCTTTTCTCTGCTTTGAGTTGTAAAAGATAGTAAACCGAATTGATATTGGTTTCTATTATATTTAAATATTAGTAAAAATAGACAGTTTTTGTCTGTAATCTTTTTTATAATACCAATATGAACCCAATCATCCCCTCTGTTTGCTTTGAGCATTTATCTGACTATATTAAAGGAGCGATTTTATGAAAAACTTACCAACTTTAAAAAGAACATCACTTCCAAGTGTTGATATAACTTATGGTATATTGGATTTTATTGGTAATACTGTTGGTCGCTATTTTGATTATAAAAGAGATACAGCAATAATTAAGCATGAAACTGAGAAGGTACATGTTCAGGCTAAAATAGTAGTGGAAAAGATTGATGCAGAACTTGTTAAGTCACTTGATAATAATGAGAAAAGTTTTAAAAAAGAGATGAAGCGATTAAAAAGTATTGCTAAAGAGTTAAAAAGAGGCAGTATAGATAAAAATAAAATAATTGAGGCGATGGTTCAGTGTAGTGATCCATTAGCGTTGAAAGAGTATAGACTCTTACTAGCTAATGAGCATGATGTTGTTTTGAAAAAGTTAAATCTAATGAGCAACTTTGAACCAAATAATAGACTATTAGGAGAACAATAGATGTTGCGATATATAGCAGGAGTCATTGTTTTAGGTGTGGGAGCTTATCTTTTAGATGATGCAAATTCAAGTAACAAGAGAGCTAGAAAAGATTATTATGATGCTTGTAATGAAGCAGAAGAGTGGGTAGAACATGTAGTAAATCATGTACAAAAAAAAGATACTTTAGATAAGTTATTTAAGATGAAAAAAACAAAACGAAAAGTGGCAGATGCTATTTATAAAGAGCTTAAAAAAGTCAATGAAGAGTTTAATGTAATTAATAGAAGAATTAAAGCTTCTAAAAAGTTACTAAATGAGTTGTTTGAGCAGAAAAGAGCAACAGAAGAGAGAGCTAAAAAGAGAGCTTATCAAGATGAAATCAATAAGGTTCAGGCAGTAAGAAAAGAGCTATTTGCCATAAAAGAGAGTTTCTATTTTCACCAAAAAGAGCTAAAGTCACATTTGAAATTGGCAAATCAAGCAACACGAATGGTTCAAGATGAGATTAATATGGTATTAGATTAAACAAGTTTTGTCTAAAAAAGAGTTTTTAATAGCATAAAATTAAAAAGGAAAAAAAATGAAACAACTATTTTCACATACTTTGACAGATCTGACGGAACTTTCTGATTACTTAGAGCCGTTAAAAGTGTATATTCGTAACCATTCAAATGAGGGTGATGTTTTTTTGGTTCAGGGTGACTTTGCTAGGTGCTTTGAGATGGTAAACTTTATAAAATCTTTAGGTTTTATGGCAGTTCACTCAACTACAAAGAGGGATACTATAGAGAAGATGGTCAATGACAAAGCAGAGAATTTTTCTCGTTTTGAGCATGTGATTTTTAGACGATATTAATATTGAGTGGAGAAAATATGAAAAAAGCAATTATTACAATTTTAGGGATGATAGGTTTACCAAGAGAAGGACAAGAGAAAGCAGAGTATTATTTGTCAGATAGTTTAAAGGTGGATTTTTCTTTAAAAAAAGATAGATATACCAATATGTTACCTGTATTGGTGGATAATTTTAGAGATAGTTATGGAGCTATTGAGTCGATTTATACAGTAGATGCTAAAAAAACTCAATCAGAAGTTTTAGTGTATGAAAATTTAGATTTCAAAATAGAAGATAGTGGTTTTTATATATCTAATATAGAGGGTGAGAGTGAAGCTCAATACTCTTTCTTTTTGGAAAAATATAATGAAGTTATAGAGAAGTATGATCGTGTTATTATAGATGTAAGCCATGGTTTTAGGCATCTACCTATTTTGGCAACTGTTAATATGATTATGCAGAATATTAAAGATTCTAAAAAGATAGAGTATATCTTTTTTGCAAAAGAGATAGAAAAGTTTTCAAAATATGAGATAGTAGATTTAAAAGAGTATTTAGATTTAGCAAACCTCTCATTTATGCTCTCTACTTTTAATCAAAACTATACTGTTTCATCAAATATTAGATTTAAAAATCCACTTTATAGAGAAATATCCAAAGAGTTAGCTGAGTTTTCTCATCATTTTTTATCGAACTCCCTTAAACCATTAATAGAAGGTAATTTAATATCAAAAATTATTGATAATTTGGAAAAACTTCAAAAAGATAAATCAGTTATAAATTTTAAACATTATATTGAAGATATTGTTCTTCATTTAGAAGAAATACGACAATTAAAGTATGACTCTGAGTGGGAAAAACTCTATAAAATTTCAAAAATAATGGATAAGAGAGGTTATCAACTCAATGCCATTACATTACTTTTTGAGGCGATTGGATTTTACTGTTTAGAGTCCCTTTCTCATATTGAAATAGTAGGAAAAAGAGCCAAAGAATACTATGGTTTTATAGAGAAACAGAAAAAGCCTGAACATATATATTCCAGTTATACCATGACAAACCAAATAAGAACTCTAGTAAAAATTCAAGATAGATTTCATGTGAGTGATAAACGACTTTTTATTGGTAATGATAATATAAAAAATAGGATTATAGAGTATTTGAATGATGTAAATCAAATAGCTAAATTTGAAAAACTTTTGCAAGATTTAGAGGCACTAAGAAATAATTTGGCTCATGGAAATAGTAGTAGGGCTATAGGAGATGTTAAAAAATCGTATCAGAGTTATTTGAGTCGATTTAAAGATTTATGTATAGATAAAGATATTTTCTCAACAGCTAAAGAGTTTAGTAAAATGAGCTCAATTGATAGATTAAATAACAAATGGAGTTAAAGGCAACTAACTCTTGATTAAAATCGCAATAATCGCAAAATTATTGTCATAACTAAGGTTCAAGCTACCTTTTTAATTTTTTGTTTGAAAAGTTTTATTAAACCCCATATATGCTTGGATTTCGCTTTATATGGTGCATAACTAATATCTAAATAATAAATTCAAACATATATATTTTACAATCTTTTATATTATATAATGTTTAAAATAATGTTGTTTACTCGCAACACCTCTAGTTCCATCCTCTCTGAGGTGGAATTTCATAGGCAAAAACAACTAAAGTCAACACCCAATATTCAAAAAAAACTGATAAAATCATAGAAAATAAAAAATGGGCAGAACAAGATATAAAATATATGAACCAACACATCCACACTTCGTAACATCTACTATTTTACATTGGTTACCAATATTCACAAGACAAGAGAGTGTGGATATAATATTAAATAGTCTAAAATTTCTACAAAAACAAGATAGCCTAAGATTACATGCTTATGTAATTTTGGAAAATCATCTGCATATAGTGCTTCGCAGTGATGATTTAAGAAAAAGTATAGAATTATTTAAAAAATTTACGGCAAGAGAGATATTAAAACTACTTAGAAGAGAGAAGGCAACAACAATTCTTGACCAATTAGCATTTTATAAAAAAGCTCATAGAAAAGAGAAAAGTTTTCAGGTTTGGGAAGAGGGATATCAACCTAAATTAATTCAGTCAGAGGCTATGCTAAAAAGCAAAAATCCATATCAACTATCTCTTTGGATGGTTGTAAGTAACTGTATATTACAACACCAAGAGTTAGCCCAAAATTGAGGTCGCCTAAAAAACACACCACATACTTAAAAACTCACCTTGTGAAAAAAAGATACTTAAAAACTCTCTTAGAAAAGGGCTTCCTCTCCTTTTTTTTTGCTATAATATTTAGAAAAAAGGAGTTTTTATTTTGGCAGAAAAAGAAATACATTTAATAAAAAGAGTCTCTAAAGAGTTGGGGTTGACTTATAAAGAATTGGGTGAAAAGATTGGATATAGTGAAGGAAGTTTAAGACGCTCTGTATCTACAAATCAAATTAGTGGGCAATTGAAAAAAGCTATTGAGCTTTATTTAGAAATCATAAAATTAAAAGAAAAAGAAAAAAGTGCGAATAAGGTAAAAGCTATATTAAGAACTTTTATAATGGAATAAAAGAAATATTTACAACTTTTAATTGACAAAAAAGCAATATTATCATATAATGCCAAATATAAAATGATATAAGGCAATAAAATGAAACAGCAACCAATAACAGAAGCTAT
>Ga0256913_10000505_pt1 | contig 20202 bp, 20 predicted proteins | sample Axial_MatmetaG_FD_185970 | JGI IMG/M metagenome (GOLD analysis project Ga0256913, IMG submission 185970) | Deep-sea worm associated microbial mat communities from Axial Seamount, Juan de Fuca Ridge, Pacific Ocean - Axial_Mat | ecosystem: Environmental > Aquatic > Marine > Oceanic > Microbial... | reverse complement strand
GGAGATAGAACCTTTTGCACAAGAAGAGTTTCAAAATCGGGTAACCGGTTTGTTTGAAACAGCAACAATTCTAATATAGCTTTTATTGGTAAAATCGACGTTCCCAAAGTCCCCTCTTGAGAGGGGAGATAGAACCTTTTGCAACAAGAAGAGTTTCAAAATCGGGTAACCGGATTGTTTGAAACGGCAACAATCCTAATATAGCTTTTATTGGTAAAATCGATGTTCCCAAAGTCCCCTCTTGAGAGGGGATTTAGGGGTGTGTTATGATCATGTTAGACTCTATTCCACAACTCTGATCAAAACCTTTTCCCCGGCATGGAGGTCAAACCAGAAGATCATATCATTATCTACTCTTTTTTGAGCAGGTTTTAGATCGTTAACAAGTACTGCACCTGCTTTTACCGCGAAAGATAACCCTTGAATAGTATGATTGCTGTTGTTGGTTATGATGAATCTACCATCCGGCATAATGTCATAAGAAACCTGTTCTGTCGCAAGTCTGTAGTTAATAAAATTATTAACAGTGGTTATGTTTAACAGACCCTTAGCTCTGTATTCATCCATTAAGCTTAATGTGCGGTTAAAGCCATCCATGGCTACAATGGTTCCTTTTGAATCAAACTTCCAGAAACCTTTACCGGGTATGGTCCATGCCGGATAACAGTGGTTTATTTCTACGCCCCAATCAGTGGTAAAAAGGTTGAATTGTTGACGAGAGAAGAAGTAGTTCCATAAGCTTTCTCTTTCAACATAAAGCACGCTGTAAGTTGGCCAGTGGTAAAAACTTTTTGTACGGGTAGGATGTTGCCAATAGTCAGGTTTTGGAAAGAAATCGCCATAACCACTGTAAAACTTCTCCATGGAACCAAAAAATCCCCAATACAAAAAGATTTGAGAATCTTCGTAATAGGGACTCCAAAAATAGTTAACATCGTATTTTTTCCATAGATTGAAAGCATAATTATCAACTCCTGAACAAACAAAGTCTTCTCGGTTGTTTTGTGGCTGATTGTTGTAGCCATGATCAATCCATGTAGGTGAGTTGAAGTGAGCTTTCATATAGGCCAATGCTTCTTCAAGCCGATAAGGCGTAGTGGTATATTGCTCCGGTGTATGTAAGCAAATTTCACTGCCTTTATTGTAAATATCGGCCAAAAAACTACTAAAATTGCTATCGGTAATAATTGATGATTCGAGTGTTGTAAAAAGGTTGTCGGAAGCCAGCGTGTTTCGAATGCTATCAGGGTTATCGTAGAAAACACTTTTGGTAACAGGGATGTTGTACTTGACAAAACCTCCAGTTGCACTGTCGGCGTTGGTTATTAATTCCGAGCCAAAGTAGGTGGCGCGGTGAGTGCGAACGTCACCCCAATCGGCATGTTCTGTCCAGATGTATGTTGCAACAAACCCATCAGGATTTTTCATTAATCTTGGGAAAGGCACGGGTTTCATTCCGGCATAAATATTAAAAAACGATGAGTGAGTTTCTTTTTTTTGATAAATGGATGTTGATTCATCAACAAAATAATCAAAGGTATCGGCATTCAGGGGAAATTGGAGATAGGGGTGGTCTTTTTCAAAATCCAGATTGATAATAGCCTGTTGATGCTTTGTATCCAGCTGTATTGAGGAGATGTCAGGGGTTTGATAAAGTGCCATCGACGATTGGTCGTTACCTGTTAAAAAACCCTGTTGGTTGAGCCAGTATTCATCTTGAAATTGCTTGCTGTCCGATTTTCTGTTTGCCCGGTAAACCTCTTTAAGTGGCATGCCATATTCTAAAACCAAAGCCGATCTTTTAACTTCGGTCTTCTTATTATATTTAGTAATAATGGAAGTCTTAATTACCGGAGAATGGTTTGAACACTCAAGGGTTAGTTTTATTTTTTCCAGACTATTTCTTGCGTCAAACGTCAGTATTGTACTTTCCTCTTTTTTCTTTTTCTTTACAAAACGAAACAAAGAAAAGTCGTGATAGTTTTTATTTTCGGAGGTTTCATTGAAGAAATACCGCAAAGAGTTTACCAGGATATTTCCAGTGTTGTCAATTATTTGAAAGCCGGAGTTGCCTTGCTTTTTGATTTGATAAAACTTATTTTTAAATACAATTCCACCTTCATTGGGTGTGGTATATTTGGGTAAACCGGTAATATCTTCAATAAACGTTGGGTTTTGGTAAGGTTTAAAACTGACTGTTAAATCATCAATAAGGAGTTGGCTTTTGCGGCCGGCATTCCAAAGATAGGTTTTTAGTTTTCCTGTTTTAGAAACTTCTGCCGGAATCAGTACCGAATCAGAAAAAGCCACCCAGGTTTCTTTTTGTGAAATCAACTTTGAAAGAGGAATTCCTTTCCAAAATGCAATTTCGCCTCTGTTTTCAATGGTTATAACATACAGTGAATTTGGATAAACGGAGTCGCACAAGATAAATCCGGTTATAGAAAAAATTACATTTTTGTTTTGAACCTCTTTTGGAAAATTCATCTCAACGCCAAGGCCGTATGGGTGTAATGAGTCGGTGATGGCGGCATATTTACCTGAATGGGCAAAGCTGCTGTCTCGGTTTTGAAAGCCAATCCATATTTGCAGACTGTCGGATTGCTCCAGATCGTTAATGTAGGTTTGCGAAAAGAGGCCGGTTCCATACAACAAAACAGCAATAAACAAATACAGCTTTATGGAACGATAATTATTGATGATGTAAAAATTAAGGTTAATACTCTTTTACCTGGATTTCGTTGCGCAATACACGGGTGGCAAAAACTGCCAGGGCTTCAAAGTCGTTAACTGATGGGTAAAGTGCAATCGGGGCAATCTTATTGATTCGTTTTTTAACATTTTCCAGAAATCGTTCGCTGTCGAAAATCAATCCGGTAAGAATAATGGCATCCACTTCGCCTTCCAGTGTGGCATAGTGCGATGCAATTTCTTTTGAAACCTGATAGGAAAGCGCGTAAGAGATGAATCTTGCTTTTTCATCTCCTTCAGCAATTAATCTGTTTATGGTTTGCAGGTTGTCGGTTCCTAAATAAGCTTTGTAACCACCATCTTCTCTGATCATTTTTAGTACTTCTTCCCGGGTATGCTCACCACTAAAGCAATACTCTACCAATTGTCCCATGGGCAGGGTTCCGGTTCTGGTAATTGAAAACGGGCCGCCGCCATCGAACGCCTGATTAACATCTACTACCCGACCTTTTTGATGGGCACCAATGGAGATGCCGCCACTACCAATATGGCAAACGATAAGGTTCAAATCCTCATACTTTTGGTTGTGCGATTTGGCATATTTGCACGCAACATGTTTATGGTTTAAAGCATGGAATATTGATTTTCGGTCGAAATTAGGATGACCGGTAACCCTTGCCACATCAGTCAGCTCATCTACAACAACAGGGTTCACCATGTAGGCTTTTACACCCAGATCGTTAGCTATGTTATATGCAATAATACCACCCAGGTTAGTAGCATGAATTCCCATTACACCTATTTCCAAATCATGCACCATCTCTTTGCTAATGATGTAAACCCCCTGCGAAACCGGTTTTACCAATCCGCTGCGTCCCATTACCATTTCAACATCTGTGAGGTCGATTCTGTTTCTTTCGAGTTCCTCTAAAATCAATTTCTGGCGCAAATCACTTTGATCAGTTACCTTTTTAAACCCACTTAACGACTCGTCCGAGTGCCGGATAGTTTTTAAAAATACCGGCTCGTTATTGCGGTAAACTGCAATTTTCGTTTCGTGAGTTTCGGGATAAATAATGAGAATTTTCTTGTTAATCATAGTTTGAAAATTTTATCCGATAAAAATAGCAAAACATTTGGCTTCTGCTAATTCAATTGAATAAAAAATTCCAAATTAAAGGTATGGGTCACAGTTCGCTATATTACCTTAAATCCGTAAGTATTTTCTATTGTAAAGCCAAACCGTGGCATACTGAGCGAAGCTGAAGTACACGCCATTATTGGGAATGCAAAGATGAGATTATAATTTGGATACTTGTATTTTAGTTAACAATATCTTTGTATTTTTTGGTTTTGTCAGCACTCCAGTAATACTCTCCTAAAATAGAGTTTATCATTTTTTTTGGCATAACCTTCTCAAGATTACGATAAAGAATAATATCATATTTACGATGGAAATTTATCCAACAGCCATTACACCCGTTTTTATGTTCCTGATGAATTTTTATTGTTGCCGGTTTGTTAATAATCTCTTCAAGTGGTTCCTTGTTAAGATTACCTAAAACCAATTGCTTGTTTTGACAAATAGGTATATCACCATTGGGGTATATCACTATGCTGTCTTTAATGCTATTACAGCTAAGTTTAAGGTTTCCCTCTCTATAATGGGTATAGAGCGCCATAAAATCATAATTTTCTTCGAAATCTTTAACTACATCCGGAATTTCGTTAATGCTATAGTTTAAAGAGTTATTTTGTTCCTGATTAGTTTTAGTGTCAAAAAATTCCATGGTATTATAAATTCCAATACGCATATCGGCATCATATTTTTTACACATTGCTGCTACATGTTTCAAGTCCTCGAAAGTATTGAAAGGAGTGAGGGTAAACATGATTGAAACGGGTACCACTCCCTGTAGTGCTTTCATGACTTTCAAAACTTTATCGTAACCATCTACTCCTCGCATGTATTTATAAGTACCTTGATCACCATCTAAAGAGAGGAAAAGGCGCATTGGTTTGTATTTCTTAACAGCATCAATAAGTTTGTCAGGCTTTAATGCATTGGAAAGTAAATCGTATTTAGGGTGATTAGCCGATAAATAGGTTAGGATTTCTGTAGCTTCGGGATGTAAAAGAAATTCTCCGCCCTCTAAACCGATAACGGTATCTTTGTCAACTACCTTACTATTAAGAATTTCTTTTATTTTCGTGAATGACAGGTGCTGTTTTGGGCTTTTTTCCCAAATAAAGCAATGCTTGCACTTTGAATCGCATCTATCAGTTGCATAGAGCATAATAGTAGATAGCTTTTTCTTTGAAGGCATTAAGTTATTGTTAACCATTTTAACACCTCGCTTTATGTAATCAGACATTTTATACATTTACTCTCTATTTTAGATTGTTCATTAATTCGTATGTATTTCTTAAGGATAAAAGATCTGAATAATTATCAACATTATTGCTCTCACATATATTCAGAAATGTTTTTATTTCATCATAATAACCTGAAAGAACCAATTGATTATATTCCTGAACAGGTAAAAAAGAATTCCTTTCAAAAAGAATTCTTTTCGTAATCGTGGGTTTCATTACTTTTTCCAATGGTATTCCCATAAGGTTTTTAGGTTTATCTATTGATATTAATTTATCAGAGTTTATACTCTCCAAATATGTTTTGTCAGTATTTATAAAGAAAGCTTCTTCTGCTTTAGCCCACCAATAATCAGTAGAAAGTTCCACATTTCCAATGGTATTGTTGCCATGCTTAAGATGCAGTAAATAGGTAATAATCCCTTTGGATTTTTCTATTTTCTGTACCGATGTGATTTTGGCTTTACCAAACAGGTAATTTATAATATCCAAAGGATGGATAAACAGATCTAAAATGGCATCACCTTCAGGATAAGAACCAACTTTATATTTGTAATTATAATAAGAAACTGATTTTACATTTTCTTTCATAATTCGATACAACGGGGCATATCGCTTTTGCATTCCTACAATAACTTTCCCCTTACTATTGGTTTCTGCCTTAATTAGTTGTTCCAGCTCTTCAAGTGTAAAACAAGGAGGCTTCTCTACAAAAACATTTTTATTTTTTGCCAGAACCTGCTTTATCAGATCGTAGTGGGATGCGGGATTTGCTGAAATAAATATACCTTTAATTTCCGAATCATCCAGAGCTATATTAATATCGTTAATTCCGGTAACACCTTCATAATTATCACTTATGGTTTTTGCTGTAGTTTCACTCTTAGAAACTATGTATTTAAGGCTGACTTTCAAATAGTCAAGTACGGGGTATAGATTGTTAATTGAGTGATTTCCAATACCAACAAAAGCATATTTTCCAGAATGTTTTTTTGTCAGGAATTTTATTTTTCTGCTATTTTTATACTTTTCAATTAGTCTCTCAATATAACTATTATGTTTATCCATGCTTACGCGTTTAACCAAAGATTTAAAATTTGTCAAATGTAGTTAAATTGCAAGTATAATTAATGATATTATAGGTTGTTTTGCAGGGCAGACGCTTCTAAAACAGTTAGGAACTTTTCTTTGAGTATTTTTGTGTAAGCCTTTGTAGCTCTCTTTGTTATAGCTGTTACACTAAGTTACACAATGAAGATGCAAAGGAAAAAAGATTTATGTTATAGATTCACAGGTGTTTATAAATTTGATGTGTTTGTTCTGAGTTATTTAAAAGAAGGGTAATTCATCTACCAAATAAATGAATTCAGATAACTCCGCTGACCTAATTCTTCTGTTTGTACTCGAAATGAGCCATGATATAATCTGGTATCGATAACTTGATGATTGTTGTTTCCAACTGGCAAAGATAATTCAGCATATCAAAATAAGAATTTACCAACGTGTCAGTGCTTAATAATTCAGAGGTTATGAATAGGTGTTCCAACGAACCATTTTTTCCATTGGTTTTCTAATCTTCTTGCGGTGTTTGTAACCTTCGGGGGTGTAGCCTATTGTAATTAACAGCGCTACGGTTTTTGATGAAGGAATGTTTAGTATTTCCTGAACTGCTTTTTCGTCGAACCAACCCAGCATGCAGGTGCCTAGTCCGTCGCTGGCAGCCTGAAGGCAAAAGTGTTCAGCAGCTATTCCGATATCCATTAACGGCCATTCTTTTTCTTTAACTTTCATACCGATTTCGGTTACGGCTTTGGGTTTTTCTAAAACAATGGTAACGATAACCGGCGATTGTTTTACAAAGTTGTTAAACGTTCCCAGTGGGCCTCGCGAAGCTTTGGCAAGTTTTTTTACCAGTTCGGGAGTTTCGGTTACTACAAACGTCCAGGGTTGAGAATTGCTTGCCGAAGGTGCCAGTCGTGCGGCTTCAAGACAGCGCAAAACCTTTTCCTTTTCAATCGGCTTATCAATATATTTGCGATCACTTTGGCGTTTTTCTATAAGTTCTAAAAAGTTCATGGTTTAGTTTTTTTTCATTTGAAAAGTAATCACTTTATTACCTCTGATATTTTCCTGTTTGTATTGCCATAAAGTGTCGTTGATTAGCTCAAAAGATATTCGGTAAGGGTAAATATTGTTGTAAGCTTCAAAAATATAATTGTTGAACCGTCCTCCGGTTTGGTGATAACGCTCAAAATTTACTTTGTTATTACAATTTGCCACGGTTAGCATAAGAGAGTCGTTTTGCTTTGTAAACCGGTAACAGTTGAATAACAGCGTGTCGTTATTGCGTAAGGAAAATGAGTAACCCGAAAGTTCACCCTGATTGGTTACCCATTTGTAATAGATAATGGTATTGTCAGCTGAAACCCAGGTTCCGTTAATCTTTTGCAGATTTTGCATCGACTTATCTGCATTGGGTTTGCATGAGATGAGTACAGTAGCTAATATCAGAATGAACAATCCGTTTTTTCTCATCCGTTCACCCGGTTTCTGATGGCTTTGGTTTCTTCTTCAAATCCTGGTTTGCCAAGCAAAGCAAACATATTCTTTTTGTAAGCTTCCACGCCTGGCTGGTCAAATGGGTTAACATCTAAAATGTAACCACTAACAGCACAAGCCATTTCGTAGAAATAAATTAGTTCGCCCATGATGGTTTCATTGATTTCCGGAACTGATATTCTGAGATTGGGAATATTACCGTCAACATGAGCAATGGTTGTACCCAGCTCGGCCATTTGGTTTACTTCGTGAATGCGTCTGCCGGCAAGATAATTAAGCTTGTCAAGGTTGGCATTGTCTTTAGGAACCTGCAACGTGTTATCCGGTTTTTCAATCGAAATCACTGTTTCAAAAATATTGCGTAACCCTTCCTGAATATATTGCCCCATCGAATGTAAATCAGTGGTGTTGCTTACACCTGCAGGAAAGATACCTTTGTTTTCTTTTCCTTCACTCTCTCCGTAAAGTTGCTTCCACCATTCGGTGAAGAAGAGCAACCTGGGTTCGTAATTAACCATTATTTCTATGGTTTTACCGCTGTTGTAAAGCACATTGCGGACTGCAGCATAAGCCGATACAGGGTTGCTTGCAATGGACGAGTCCTTGGCTGTTTCAACTTCCATTTTTCTAGCACCATCAATAAGTTTGCGAATGTTGTGTCCGGCAACAGCAATGGGTAGAAGTCCTACAGGGGTTAAAACCGAGTATCTTCCACCTACGTCATCCGGAACTACAAAAGTTTCGTAACCCTCTTTGGTAGCCAGTTGCTTGAGTGCTCCACGCGATTTGTCAGTGATGGCAACAATTCTGGATTTTGATTCCTCAACACCATACTTATTTTCCAAATGATTTCTCAGCAATCTGAAAGCGAGTGCCGGCTCGGTAGTTGTTCCCGATTTGGAGATCACAACAACAGTGTATTCCTTTTCATCTAATACCTGCAACAATTCTGTCAGGTAATCTTCGCTGATGTTATGTCCGGCATAAAGTACAATCGGATTACCTTTTTTCTTTTTCAAAAGATTGAATTGTGATGAGAGAGATTCGATAACTGCCCGGGCACCAAGGTAAGAACCTCCGATACCAACCACAACACATACTTCGGATTTGGCTCTTAAAGATTCAGCTGTTTTTTCAATTTTATCAAGTAATGAGTCCTCAGTTTTTGAAGGTAAGTCAACCCAGCCAAGAAAATCATTTCCTCTGCCTGTTTTGTTGTAAATAGCTTTGTAGTTGTTATCTATATTTTTCTGGAGGCTTAATATCTCTTTTTCATCGATAAACCCCAGGGCTTTTGAATAATCAAACTGAATATTGCTCATGTTTCTTATTTTAATATTTTTTTAGCAAAAGTAATATTATCTTTAAGTTGGTTAAATGATAAAAATCATTTTGTTGTTCCGGTTGTCTGTCGTTACTCATTAATTTTTCAGTTGTTATTATTTCAATACGACCGGTTTATTTGTACTAAAGGAAAACTTAACTATTATCATTATCTTTGAGCATCCTAAAAAATTGAGATAATTATGAATACTTCTACACTACGAACCGGCTACATGAAGTGGTTGCTTTTTTTGGTAATAACGACTGTTTTTATTTCAGGTTGTAAAAAAGATGATCCGCTACCTCCGGAGCCGGAACCAACAAACTATGAAGCATATGTGAGTCATAAGTACGTTACAACCTATTCGGCTGATGTAATTAGGAGTATGTATTCAAATTTACAGCTTTCTTATCCCGATGCAGCACCGTTGATTGAAAAGGTAAAATATGGTGTTAATGTATATGAAGTAACTTACAAAACACCATTTCAGGGGAATCAGGTTGAAGCTTCCGGGTTATTGTGTATTCCGCTCTCCAAAAATGGAGGTTCATTTCCAATGATAAGTTTTCAGAATGGAACCAATACAGCACATGCCGATGCCCCGACGGTAAACATCAGTAATTTGTTGTTTCAATATTTACATGCCACAGCATCCATGGGGTACCTTATGGTCATTCCCGATTATCTGGGTTTTGGAGTATCAGAACAGATTTTTCACCCTTATCTTCACAAAAAAAGCACCGTTGCATCCATCGAGAATTTGATTACAGCGGTAAGTGAAATGACAGCCGACAGCCTTGTTACAGCCAAATGGGATAAAACATTATACCTGATGGGCTACTCGCAAGGCGGGTGGTCAACACTTTGCACCACTTACGATATTAATAAGGTAAACTCTTTGCCTTTCAAAGTAAAAGCCTCGGTATGCGGTGCGGGTCCCTATTCGCTTTCAATCGTACAGAATTTTATGTTTGAAAAAGTTACCTACCCGATGCCTGTTTACATGGCTTATTCCGGGCTTTCCTATCACCAACTCGGTTTAATAACCAACCCGTTAACCGATTATTTTAATGAGCCCTATGCCAGTAACCTTTCAACCTATTTTAACGGGCAGTACAACGGCAGCGAAATCAATCAACGGCTTAATGATACAGTTGGTGTATTAATTGCTTCTTCATTCTTAAACGGCATCAATAACGATCCGACTTACGAGGATTTTAGAAATGCCATGACTGATAACAGCATTGCAGGATGGAACACGGATATTCCTATTCGCTTTTACCATGGTACTGCCGACAACTATGTGCCTCCTGCGACTTCAGAACAGGTTTATCAGGAGTTTGAAAATGCAGGAGCCGGCGACAAGGTAGCCTATTTTACACTCGAAGGGCTTAACCATTCAACAGGTGCTGTGCCAACTATTTTGGGCGGCTTACTTTGGTTTAACCAAATGGAAGAGAAATAGCACAATGTTGAAGGTGCTCCGTTCATCATGATTTTATCATTTCTTAACATTGTTTGTTTTAAGGTTGAAACACATTTTAGACTATATTTGCATTATCTTATTTAAAAAGATTACAAATAATTAATTACAATTAATATAAACCTAAAATCATGAAAATTAACAGATACGTCGATATTTCTACCATCGACAGAGAAGCAAAAAAAGATTACATCGATCGTCATTCACCATTTATTCATTGTGACAAAACAGCTAAAAAAGGCGAAAAATTTGCAGTAACCGTAAAATTGGGAGATGAGTATCCTCATCCTGACGATTTTGATCATTATATTGAATATGTCCAACTTTGGAATCGTGAAACCATGCTGGCAACAGCACATTTCACACCTGGTGCTTTAGGAAATATGGCAGGGCATGTTGAAGTAGTTTTCAATATCGTTCCAACGAAAAATATGAAATTGACTGCGATGGCTTATTGCACCAAGCATGGTTTATGGCAGAGTGACGATATAGAGGTAGAGGTTGCTGAATAGTACCTTAATTACTCAAACTTATTAAAAGCAGTGATGAATTTCATCACTGCTTTTTTTGTTTAATACATTAATGTGGCTGTTTTTTTATATGAAAATGGCTTACGATATTAAAAATTTCTATATTTGTGAATATTAAACAAAAACTAAATACCATGAAAAAATTTACCTTTTTAGTAATCACATCTATGTTGGTTGCCAATTTTGCATTTGCAGGTGGACTGGTTACTAATACCAATCAGAGTGCTGCCTGGGCAAGAATGCTGGTGCGCGATGCATCTACAAGCATTGATGCTGTGTATTACAACCCTGCAGGATTGACTAAACTTGCTGACGGACTACATATGTCAGTTAGTAATCAGTCAATTTTCCAAACACGAACCCTTACTAATACATTCCCTTATTTAAATAATGGGGTTTATGAAGGAGTTACTAATGCACCTGTTTTCCCAAATTTTTATGCTGCTTATAAAACTGGCAAATGGGCTTTTTCTTTTGGATTTAACATCATTGGTGGTGGTGGTAGTGCTGAGTTTGATAAGGGTATTCCTATGGCCGAAATGCCTTTGGCTAATTTGGCTCACAGCCTTTCATCAGCCGGTGTTACTGGATATTCAACTGATATGTACTTGAAGGGTACTTCAATTTATTATGGAATGCAGCTTGGTGTTTCTTATGCAATTAATGATAATCTTTCGGTATATGCAGGTGCTCGTTATGTAATGGCTCAGAATACTTATACGGGACATATTAAAGATAATAAATTCCGTTTACAGGATGGTTCTTATGTACCCGCTCCTGGTTTTATGAATAGTGTTGGCGAACAGGCTGCTGCTGGTTCGGAACAAGCATTGGCAGGAGCCGGAACAGCTACAAACGGTGGTGATGCATTAGGTAACTGGACAAGTGCCGGAGCAGGTGGATATACTTTTGCACAGGCTGTAGCTGGTGGTGTTATGACTCCTGAACAGCAAGCTGCTTTTGAAGGTGGTTTGTTGCAGTTTGGATATACTCAGGAAGAAATTGATGCAATGACAATAGCTGAAGCACAAACTACTTATTATGGTACCGCTACTTATTTAACGGGATTGTCAGAAGAATTACATCGTACTTCTGTTTCTTTAATTGCAGGCTCAAAATTAATGGGCGATCAGGATATTGATATTAAACAATGGGGAAATGGAATTACTCCTATTATTGGAGCAAACCTGTCATTAATGGATGACAACCTGAATTTTGGTATTAAATATGAATTCAGAACAAAAATGACTCTTACAAATACTACTCCTTCTGGAAAAGGTTTTGTAATTGGTTTAAACCCTGACGGAACACCTATTGAAATGTATCCTGACGGTGCTGAAACTAATGCTGATATGCCGGCTATGCTTTCTGTTGGTGGTAAAATCAATTTGAGTAAAGTAATTACATTGCATGCAGGTTTCCATACTTATTGGGATTCGAAAACCGATTGGGCTGATGTGGACACAAAAATTGATAATAATTTCCAGGAATATGCTTTAGGAGCAGAATTTCATATTACCGAGGATTTCCTTTTAAGTGGTGGTTATCTTTATGCTGCAACCGGTGTTAATCCATCTTATCAGCAAGATTTAACTTATAGTCTGACGACAAATACAGGTGCTATTGGTGGTGCATGGAATATCAGTAAAGCGTTTACTTTACAGTTCGGTGCTTATCTTGTAAATTATCAATCAGAAACATTGCCTGAGAATTACGACGTTACAGCTTATATGCAAACTTATGATAAAAGTTTATGGGCTTTTTCTTTAGGCCTTGATTTTCATTTAAGCAAATAGTTTTAACTTATTTTTTTTGAGGCCACGAAATTTATTTCGTGGCCTTTTTTATATTTTACAAAATGACATTAACCCGAATCATAACTCATCTGGCATTATTGGTTTTCTATCCTATTATTGCACAATCCCAAGGCATTGAAAAAACTAATTTTGCAGTGTGTAGTCACCCGGTAACCGTTGATAAGGTTGTCCGTGATTCAGCCTCATTAACGCTGTTTATCACTTTAGAGAACCATCTTTCGAATGGTTATTTTTGTGCTTCGGGGAATATTGTATTACAAGATTTGATTTTTGGTACTAAAGCACAACTGATTCGTGCAGAGGGTGTACCGGTTTGCCCGGAGATGTATCATTTTAAATGGTCTGGTGAAAAATTACATTTCTCTTTGGTGTTTCAGGCAGTTGACACTTCTATACATTTCGTGGATTTGATTGAGCTTTGCGACGAAAACTGCCTTGTGATTAACGGGTTGTTTTTAGATCAGTCAACCAATAATTTACTTAACCAGGGATTTGATGCCTACACGCACAACAATCTTTCGTTGGCTCTTCACTCATTTAAGGAAGCTATTAAACTGAACCCTGATTATCCATACGGCTTTCTTTATGGTAATGTGATAAAAATTCTTTTAGATCAGAATAATAAAAAAGAAGCCGAGAACTGGGCATGGAAACTGAGAACTTCAAGGATGAAGGATAAATTCTCGGTCTTAAAGCAAATTGAACTGGAGAAGGGGTTCTCAATTGAGTAAAGAATATTGTAGGAGTGTAAGGACTTGTTGCAATTGGCAACTATTTATGCATGTATAAATGATTGCTGCTCATTAACTTTAATTTCATTTTATTCTATCATTTCGTGATGAAAAGTTGCTATGGTTACTATTATTAATGATGAAATTTCAAAATGATTATCTTTTAATTTGTAATCCTTCATTTATACCTGCGAATTTAAGGTTAACGGTTGGTTCAATTAATACAATGCAAAGTAAAAGCTATCTGTAATTTTTCGTAATTTCGCAGGCTCATTCTAAACAATGGAATTATGATTAAAAATGTATTATTAGTTTTAGGTTTAATTTTTAGCATTCAAATAATGGCACAGACAGAAAAACCGGAAACCCTTGTGGTTATCCATACCAGCTTTGGCGATATGACAGCTAAGCTCTATAACGACACTCCCAAACACAGGGATAATTTTATTAAGCTTATTAAAGAGGGTTGGTACGAAGGCTCTCCGTTTCATCGGGTTATTAAAGGGTTTATGATTCAGGGCGGAAGCAATAAAGATGGCCGGCAGGATCCGGGTTATCAAATTGATGCTGAAATTTTACCCAATCATTTTCATAAAAAAGGTGCTTTGTCGGCAGCTCGTATGGGTGATCAGGTAAATCCAATGAAAAAATCATCCGGCTCACAGTTTTATATTGTGCAGGGTCAGGTAATTGAAGACAGCTATTTGAATATGGTTACTGCCCGTACAGGTCATCAGTTTACAGAAGAGCAAAAAGAGGTTTATAAAACCATTGGTGGTACTCCTCATTTAGATGGTGGTTATACCGTATTTGGTGAACTACTGAGCGGGTTTGATGTACTTGATAAAATTGCTGCTGTTAAAACCGGTCGTGCTGATGTTCCTGTGGAAGCCGTTACAATGACCATTGAAATATTGGAATAATGAAGTCGAAAATTGAACAGTATCTTAAAGAGGTAAATACCTTTGAAGCAGAAAATATTGAAGCACTGGAAGCATTCCGAATTAAATATTTAAGCAAAAAAGGATTGGTTCCGGCTTTATTTGCCGATTTTAAATCGGTGGCTCCCGAAGAACGCAAAGAAGTGGGGCAGCTGATTAATGGATTGAAGAATGCAATTCAGGAGAAAATCGTAGCTTTAAAAGAAGGTTTTGAAAATTCCACGGAGTCAACGGCTTCAGGACTTGATTTAACTCTTCCTGTTGAAGCTTCTTTAGGAACCCGTCATCCGCTTTCAGTGGTAAGGAATGAAATCATCGATATCTTTGCCCGAATAGGATTTACTGTTTCGGAAGGTCCGGAGATTGAGGATGACTTTCATAATTTCACTGCTTTAAACTTTCCTCCTGATCACCCGGCACGCGATATGCAGGATACTTTTTTTATTGAAAAAGACCCCGATATTGCTTTGCGAACCCATACCTCTTCGGTGCAGGTTAGGGTGATGGAAAATTCGCAACCTCCGTTGCGCACCATCTCTCCGGGAAGGGTATTTCGTAATGAAGCTATTTCGGCTCGCGCACATTGTATCTTCCACCAGGTAGAAGGGTTGTATGTGGATACCGATGTTTCGTTTGCTGATCTGAAGCAGACTTTGTTCTATTTTGCTCGTGAGCTTTTTGGTGAGCATACGAAAATTCGTTTCCGCCCTTCTTATTTCCCGTTTACTGAACCATCAGCAGAGATGGATGTGTCGTGTAATATTTGTGGTGGTAAAGGCTGTAATGTTTGTAAATATACAGGCTGGGTTGAGATATTGGGTTGTGGAATGGTTGATCCGAATGTGCTTGATAATTGCAATATTGATAGTAAGAAATATACTGGTTTTGCTTTCGGTATGGGTATCGAACGCATCACCATGTTGAAATATCGCATCAACGATTTAAGACTCTTTTTTGAAAACGATATGCGTTTTTTAAAACAATTTGAGTCGGCGATATAGCCCCCCGTTTTATCAATTAAAAGAAAGCTGCTAATTTGTCAATTAGTGGCTTTCTTTTGTTTTATATTCCCGGCAGCCGTGGTACTTTTTTGAGTTTCGACAGTTTACAGCACTAACCCCGGGCTTGTTTAATCCGGAGATTGATTCTTTGGCATAAGGAATTAGGATTCTTTATTGCAAAGAAGAGAATGGAGTAAAATACACAAAAATATCATATTTGAATAAATGCATATAATAATGAACTATAGCTCAAAGTATTATTTGCTTCTTTGTTCGGCTTTTTCAATGGTCTCCGTAACGATTTTTTCCATAATCATACTCACTTTCTTCGATAAAGGAACAATGTCTAGCTCGGGAAACATAAAGCTTACCATCCATGGTTTCATTTTCATGAAACGAAGTGATGTCTGACCATTTTCCCTTGCAACAATGATGCTTTTGGGCATCATAATACCCATATCAAAACTCAGTTGGCTTAATGCTTTGTGAGATTTCGGAGCGTTACATATTTGTACAATTCGATATTCAAAATCATCGGGAATGTCCAAATTCTTTTTTACATAGGTTTCTCTTAAATTATGCGTAACCAATACCGAAAAAGAGTTGTTCTTAACAGTGTTGGTTAATTCTTCTATTACAGTGTTGTAAGGGGCGCTTGTTGTATATTTTTGTGCAACATCACCTATGAGCCATTTTGATAATAGTTTTTTCATTCTTTATTTGTTAAGTTATGGACTGTTTTGAAATTGTTAAATCTCTATCTTTTTTATTGCGATTAATATACGACAAAAATAGATATAAGCAATGTGTGTCCGGTAACCATATTTAGGTATTTTTTCTTCAGGAATACTGAAATGAAAAGTACACTAAATGAATAAGATACATATTTTTCTGAAAAAAAGATTGTAATACCTGTAAGGAATTATTAATGGCTGCGACTATAATTGCGAAACAAATTTAAAATGAAATTTATTAAACAATCAAACATTATTATGAACAACAAAGTAAAAAAATCAGCTATCATTTCCGGATCTATCCTCGCAAGTGCTTTAACGGCTTTGACAGTAACCAGTGCGGAAGCTAAAACCATTAACCTGGGTAGTGGAAGTGAATTAAGAAGCGAAATTATCGACCTTAATGTTCTTTCTTCAGCAAAAAGTGTTTACGAAATGAAGTGTGGTTCAGAAACCACAGAAAAAGGTAAAAAAGCCAAGGAAACAGAAAAGAAAGCCAAAGAAGGCAAAGCCGTTGAGAGCAAATGCGGCGAAGGAAAATGTGGTGAAGGAAAATGCGGTAGCAATGAAAAAGCTAAAAAAGGTAAAGAAGCCAAAGCTAAAAAGGCAGATGCTAAAAAAGCTGAGAAAAAAGGAAAATCTACCGAGTCGAAATGTGGCCAGGGTAAATGTGGTGCTGAGTAAGCAGGATTAACTATAAAAATAGAGCCGCTGATGCGCCAATTTTCATTAGCGAATTAGCGGCTTTTTAATTAAGCGATTATTACAGCTATTAATAAGTAAAAAATGCAAAACACAACACAAACAGGACTTGGGTTCAGGCGCGAAATAGCAGATGCCTTTCTGGAAGGGGATATTACTCCTGATTTTATTGAGGTGGCAGTTGAAAACTGGGTGGAACTGGGTGGATACTGGGGCGATGTTTTTCGACAGGTAACCGAGCAGTTCCCGCTTATTGTACATGGTCTCTCATTGTCAATCGGAAGCCCTGAAGAACTTGACTATGGTTTTCTGCAACAAGTTAAAACCTTTCTGAAAACCTTTAATGTTAAGATCTATTCTGAGCATTTGTCGTTCGCAAAATTTGAAAATGCACACTTGTTTGACTTATTGCCCATCCCGTTTCGTGAGGACAGCGTAAAGCATATTTCCTTGCGTATTCGACAGGTTCAGGACTTTCTGGAAATGCCGCTTGCAATCGAAAATGTTTCGTATTACACGACCGTTGAAGCTGAAATGACCGAGCACGAGTTCATCAATAATATTATTGAAGAATCGGGTTGTAACATGCTGTTGGATGTAAACAACGTTTTTGTAAACGGGTTCAATCATAATTACGATCCTTATGACTTCATCGATAAAATGCCATTGGATAAAGTGTCGTACATCCACATGGCCGGCCATAAACGCCTGGCTCCTGATTTGATTATTGATACGCATGGTGAAGCCATTATTGAACCGGTTTACCAGTTGTTTGATTATACCATGAAAAAGATGGCTAACCCTGTTCCTGTTTTGCTGGAACGCGATTTTAATTTCCCAGAAATGGAAGAACTGAAAGTTGAACTTGACACGTTACGTAAAATTGCTGCTCAAAACCACAATCATCATGCTATACACTAAAGAGACTTATAACCTTGAAAAGAGCTTATCAAACTGGTGCAGAACCGGTGAGCAGGTAAGCTTAAAGGCTTCACGTGAAGATGGTTTAATACAATACCGTCGTCTTTTCAGAAACAATATTCACAATACATTGGTGCAGGCTTTTCCTATTGCATATGAGGTGCTGTCGGAAGATGAATGGACTGAGTTAGTAGATATGTTTTTCGCAAACAAAGATGTAAAAGATGGAAGACTGTGGCTGATGCCACGCGACTTTTACGAGTTTGTTAGAGAGGAAGGTTTTGTTGAAAAGTATAACAAACCCTGGCTAAACGACCTGTTGCTTTTCGAGTGGGTTGAAATTGAAGTCCACACCATGGCAGATGTTCCCAAAGAGCCTTGTTTAAAAAAGGGAGATTTGATGGATGATGTCATTGAGATTAATCCTGAATTCAGGCTTGTTCAGCTGGAATACCCAGTTCATTTATATGCAGTTGAAAAGGCTGTGGATAAAAAAGGAATCTGGTTTTTGCTTACCTATCGTGATCCTGAATCATTTTTAGTCAGGTTCAGTAATTTGCATCCTTTGGCTGCTGTTATTTTTGAAAAAATACGGATTGAACAAAAAACACTGAACCAGATTCTTATTGAATTTGAAAGCACTGGTCAACCCTTAGGCAATAAGCAAAAAGAGGAAATCGTCACATTTGTAAAACTGATGTTTGACGAAAAGGTTTTCACGGGTTTTGCATCCTATTATCATAATTAATATCTGGTTGAATTTCATTCAATCATCATTCATTCACTGACTCATTTAATCATTAAAAATATGAACTGTAAATTAATTTCTGTTTGCGACAAGGTTTCGCGGACATTAGACTTCTTAAAAGACATTCCGTTACTGGCCATGCGCCTTGTATTGGCCTGGGGTTTTTGGAATCCTGCCATAATGAAATGGAAAAACATTGATGGCATTGCCGATTGGTTCGGACAAATGGGCTATCCGTTACCAACTCTTAATGCATATATGGCTGCCACAACCGAACTTGTCGGTGCGGTACTTTTGTTTCTGGGAATTGGTACCCGCCTGATCAGTATTCCGCTGATGGTGGTGATGCTGGTGGCTATATTCACGGTACATCTTGCCAATGGGTTCGACGCCGGAAGCAATGGTTTTGAAATACCGCTTTATTATCTCATAATGCTGTTAGCTCTCATGGTTTATGGACCCGGGAAATATAGTGTGGAAGGAATCTTACGGCGTGCAACTTCCAAAAGCTAAAGGTCGTCATTACTAACGACCAAGTAAAAGCTTTTTCATAAGTGTGATTTAGTTTTTAAAGCAGGGTGGCGAAAGCTGCTCTGCTTTTTTATGGCAAACTTGCCGAATCTCGACAGATAATTGTTTAGTCATAATGAAACCTGCATTTTGCAATAAGTATTTCATCATCTCTTACTGCATAAATCAGTCTGTGTTCATTGTCTATTCTTCGCGACCAAAATCCTTTGTATTTGTGTTTTAAAGGTTCAGGTTTTCCGATTCCAGGAAATGGATTGCGTGAAATGTCTTTTAATAAGTCATTAATTCTTTTCACGTATTTTTTGTTGGTCTTTTGCCAATATAAATAGTCCTCCCACGATTCATCAACAAAAATGTATCTCATGGTTCAGTAAAATCCTTTTGAAATGATAATCCGTTTTTTAATTTCTCAATGGCTGAATCTAGTCTGGATTCATTTTTTTTCGATGACAATTCATGTTGAGTAGCAGTTAATGAATTATATTCATCCAGTGAGATTACTACTACTCCTGATTCTTTTCCTCGATTGATAATTAAGGTTTCAAAATTATCAGTAACCGAATCAAGATACTTTTTAATGTTTTTTCTAAAATCTGAAATAGTTGCAATTAACATCTTGTATTTGTTTAGTACGTTAATGTGTACAAAAATACGTACAATTAGCTGATTTTCCAAATTGAGATTATACGAATTTACTCTCTCCCAATGGCCACAAACGGATTATTAACTTTCTCGAAACCAATAGCTGTTTTAGGACCATGACCCGGGAATACCTCAGTGTCATCAGGCAGGGTAAAAAGTTTAGTCCAGATGCTGTCCTGAAGTTTATCGTAATTGCCGGTTCTTAAGTCAGTGCGGCCAATGCTTTGATTAAACAGCACATCGCCTGTAATTACATATTTATCCTTTTCGTTGTAAAAACAAACACTACAGTCGGCATGGCCGGGTGTGTCGAGAACTTTAATGTTAGTATTGCCAAAAGTAACTGGTTCTTCTTCGGTAAGGTATTGGTCAATTTGTTTAACCTTCTCCATTTCAACGCCAAAAGTTTGAGCGTAAATTTTAGCATGTGTTAAAAATCCGATACACCACTCGTGGGCTGCCAGTGAAATATCA
>Ga0256913_10000504_pt1 | contig 20220 bp, 33 predicted proteins | sample Axial_MatmetaG_FD_185970 | JGI IMG/M metagenome (GOLD analysis project Ga0256913, IMG submission 185970) | Deep-sea worm associated microbial mat communities from Axial Seamount, Juan de Fuca Ridge, Pacific Ocean - Axial_Mat | ecosystem: Environmental > Aquatic > Marine > Oceanic > Microbial... | reverse complement strand
TAAACCAGATGGTATTATATATGATGAAACAGATAACATTAAACCAAATGAACCAGATGGTATTGTATATGATGAAACAGAGAACATTAATCCAAATGAGCCAGATGGTATTATATATGATGAAACAGAGAACATTAAACCAAATAAACCAGGTGGTACAATATATAATGAATCAAATAATATTAAACCAAATAAACCAGGTGGTACAATATATAATGAATCAAATAATATTAAACCAAATGAACCAGATGGTATTGTATATGATGAAACAGAGAACATTAAACCAAATGAACCAGATGGTGTTGTATATGATGAAACAGAGGACATTAATCCAAATAAACCAGATGGTATTATATATGATGAAACAGATAACATTAAACCAAATAAACCAGATGGTATTATATATGATGAAACAGAGAACATTAAACCAAATAAACCAGGTGGTACAATATATGAAAATGATGAAATTAATATTAAGTCAAATGAACTAAATGATAATAATGTATATAAATTAAATAATGAATTTGATAAAATTAATTATAAAACTAACATATTAAATGATGATAAAATATATAAATCAGCTAAAATAAAAGGTGGAAAATTTGTATATTTTAAATTAAATGAAAATAAAATAGATTAAAATGGACATATATGTAGGTATAGTTGAAAATAATATAGATCCCAAACGTTTAGGTAGATTAAAAATTAGAGTTTTGGGAGTATTTGATGATTTAGAAAAAGAAGATTTGCCATGGTCATCTCCATTTAATACTATTGATGGTAGAACATTTAGTTTACCATCAATAGGTAAATTAGTATCTGTAATTTTTATTAAAAATAATATTTATATGCCATATTATATTAATTCAGAAAATTATAATATAAATTTAAAAATTAGATTAAATGATATGGATGATGATAATTATTCTAATTTTACAGCATTATTATATGATCATAGGACACAAGTATATTCTGATAATGATGAATTTAAAATTGATTATTATTTTAATAATTTTTCTATTGATCATGATGGAATTAATTTAGATTTAAAAAATAATAATCAAAAAATAAATTTAGGTAGTAAAGATAAATCAACACAACAAGCATTATTTGGTAATCATTGGTTAAATTGGTTTGATAAATTTGTAAATAAATTACTTATACCATCATCTTTATATGTTCCACCAAATGAAACTGGAATATCTGTATTAAAACCAGAAATAGATGAATTATTAATAGAATATAAACAAATACGTTCTACATTTATATCTAATAATGTTTATATTGTTGATAATTATAAAATTCAAGATATTGATGATAATTTAAATGAAGATGAAAATAATGATAATATTGACAATTATTTTAATTATTTAAAAAAATAATTTAATATATAAAAATATGAAACGATATAAAGAATTAAAATTTAATGGAAAAATATATACAGAACAATATAAAATTGAAGAAATTTTAATAAAAAATAATTTTAATTGGTTTTTAGATTGTGAAGTTGAAAATGTTCGTATAGAAATTGAATATAATACATTAATATTTAATGCTGGTGTATTTTTTAATGGTACATGGATATATGGTGTATTTAGAGATGGTGAATGGAAATATGGTAACTGGGAAAGTGGTGTTTGGTATAATGGTATATGGAGAAATGGTATATTTAAAAATGGTATTATATTTAATGGTAAATTTTTTAATGGTAAAATATTAAATGGCACAATTAAAAATGGTAATTTTTATGATATAAAAATAGATAATAATGTAATAAGAGAAGATAAATATAAACAGGATGTTATTAATATTAAAATTCAACCAGAATCATTAGTAGAAAATTATTTATTTTTTTTAAATAAAAAAAATTAATTTATTAATTTATTAATTGCATTTTTAATTATATTAGGTGTTATTGATTTTGAACATTCAAAATTTTTATTATATGGACAATTAAACCAATTAAATATATCAATTTTTGCATTTATATCATTCCAACAACCATTACATACTTTATTATTATGTATTCTTATTATATTTGTATTAAATTCATTCCATGGCTTTGTAAAACCAGAAATCATAATTACTTTGGTTTTTAATGCCCAAGCAACCCATGCTAATCCAGAACTGATAGTAATCATAAAATCAGCATATTTAATATCTATAATTCTATCAGATAAATCAATATTTCCTCTTTTATCTATAACACCTTTAATTTTTGATATTTCATTATAATAACCATTTGCTCCAAATTTTTTATATTTATCAATTAAAACTATTTTATATTTAAGACTTTGTAAATATTTAATTATTATTTCCCATCCATTTGGATAATTCCAATATTTCATCTGTAATGTTGATTGAATTGCTATAACAACATATTTTTGTTTAATATTTCGATTTTTATTTGGTATATCAATTTTACCATTAATGTCTTTTATTGGTAAATTTAATATAATAGGTGCAATATGTAATAATGGATATAATCGAAAATTAATTTTATTTTCTTTATTATTAAAATTAGATGTAATATTACCATTATCATTAAAATAATATAAAATATATTTTTTATTAAATTTTAAATTATTATTATTTGATATAAAAATTAAATTTGGATATGATTTTAAAAATAATTTAGACCATTTAGAATATACATAAACTATAACTTTATTTTTATTTTTATATTCATTTATATATGGTATCCATGCAATATTATCACCCATTGATTCACTATCAATACTAATATAATCAGGTTTGATATTATTATCAATTATTATATTAGTAATATGTTTAATATTAACAACAAAATTAAATTTATTGATATTATTAATAAATTTAATTTTGTTATATTTAGTTGAAATATTAACAAAATGCGTATAACAATATATATATTTTAAATTATTTTTTATTCTAAATTTATCTATTTCAAACAAATAATCATTTAAATTTTCATAATATAAACTAGTTATATCTATAACAATATTATTAATATTAGATTCTTTTTTAAATATAATTTTATTTTTATACTTAATTAAAATTAACCAATTTGTAAATTTTTGATTATCACTTTTTGCCCAATGATTTACATTTAAAGATATATCATAAATTATAGTATTTGTATTTTTATCAATAAATTCAATGTCATATTTTTTTTTATTTTTTGGTTTATCAATAATTTCAACAAATGCGCCATTAATAAAGTTATAATTTATTTTCATTATAAATTTTTATTTTAAATTAATATTAAAAAAATATATTATTGTTTAAAACAAATACAAAAAAAATGATATATTAATATAAAAAATATATTTATGTTTAAATTTACAGAAAGTGAAAATAATACGCAATTATTAAATACTTTAATGTCAAATGGTAAAAGTAAAATAATTGATGATTTTAATTTATATTACGAATATTTAAAAAATTTTAATGAATATCCATCAACAATAAAATTTACTTATAATAATAATTTATATAATTTACAATTATTAATAAATAAATTAAAAAAGATTTTTCCGAAATTTAAAATAGTATTTGAAGATAGATATTATTATGTACAATATAATAAATTGGTTTCTAAAAAAGAAATTATTTATTTAGATAAAGGTTATTATTTAATAACACAATCAGATAGTGCTGATGGTTTCTATAATGATCCTAAAAAAGATGCAAATGTTGATGATTGGTTTGAAATATGTGATTATATTTCAGTTATATCACCAAATCAAATGTCTAAAAATTATAATCCAGATATAATAAAAGAAATTTCAACAATTTTAACTAAATCTATATTAAATGATAATTTAAAAACAACAACTACAATTGGATTAGCTGCAATAGATAATGGTGATTTATATGTTAAAGATTTTAATATTGGAAAACAATATACAATTAAATATATGAATTTACATTATGGTGATAATTTTGATAATTTTAATAAAAAATTATTAAAAAAATTAAAAAAAGATAAAAAAGGTTTAGTATTATTACATGGTTTACCTGGTACAGGTAAAACATATTATATTAGACATTTATTATCACATATAAGTAAAACAAATAATGTTTTATATTTTCCACCAACTATGATAAATTTAATAACTGATCCTAATTTTATTAATTTTATTAACACTTGGGTAAATGATAATGGTAGAAATTGTATTTTATTAATTGAAGATGCGGAACCATTATTAACATCAAGGGATGATGATGATAGAAATATTGGTATAACAAATTTACTTAATTTAACGGATGGTTTATTAAATGATATATTTGGTATAAAAATTATAGCAACTTTTAATACATCATTAGATAAACTAGATAATGCATTATTAAGACCTGAAAGATTAATTGCTAGAAAAGAATTTTCTAAATTATCTAAACAAAGAGCATTAGAATTAGCAGAAAAAATTAATGTTGATAAAAATAAAATTATAGATGATATGACATTAGCTGAAATTTATTCTATAAAAAAGAATAATGAAATATTATTACATAATGTAAATTATAAAAAGAAAACAATTGGATTTAAATAAAAAATATATTATATTTAAAAAAAAAATTATGTTAACAAAAATAGATAAATATTTTTTATTAGTAATAGGACTATTTGTAATTATTGGAATATATTTTTTCTTTAATGAAAATAGTTATACTATATATTGTATTAATAGTGCATTATTTACATTATTGATATGGTATGTTTATGATAAAATATTAAAATATAAAAAATAATAAAAAAATATGGGTGTAAAAATTTTTTCGACATCAAAATCTATGAACATTGCTAAAAATATTAGTAAAGCTTATGGTAAATCAATTGCAAAATCAGATTTTAAGGTTTTTTCAGATGGTGAATTTTGTCATGGTTTATCTGAAAATGTAAGAGGAGAGAAAGTATTTATTATATCATCTTTATATTCGACATTTAATTATATAAATGATATATTAAAATATGTACCAAAAGAAAATCATAATAAAATTATTAATATATTAAAAAATGTAATGTCATCATCTGATAGTGTTTTTGAATTATTACAAATGATAGATGCAGCTAAAAGAGCATCAGCAAAGGAAATTATTGCAATTATACCATATTTTGGTTGGGCTAGACAAGATAGAAAAGATAAACCAAGAGTACCAATAACAGCTAAATTATTATCTAATATAATAGAAAAAGCTGGTGCAACTAGAATAATGTCAATTGATTTACATGCTGATCAAATACAAGGTTTTTTTGATATTCCAGTTGATGCATTAACCAGTATGTTTGTGTTTGCACCATATATTGATTCATTATCTTTAAATAAACTTATTATTGGTTCACCTGATGAAGGTGGAGGAAAACGAATTAAACCATATTCAGATTATTTTAAAACTAAAATGATTTTTATGTATAAAGAAAGAAATGAAGCAAATGTTGTTAGTAAAATGGAATTAATTGGAGATGTTAACGGTAAGGATATAGTTTTTATTGATGATATAATTGATACTGCTGGAACAATAACAACTGCTGCTGATATTTTAATTAATAAAAAAGGAGCAAAAAGTGTTAGAGCATGTATTACTCACCCTGTATTATCTGGACCAGCATATGATAGAATAAGAAAATCTAGTTTAACTGAATTAATAGTAACTGACACTATACCATTAACTCAAAAATGTAATAAAATAAAAGTATTGTCAGTGGCTGATATGATAGCAAAATCAATTTATAAAATGAATACAAATGAATCAATAAGTACATTATTTGAATTTTAAAAAAAAAAAGAAAAAAATGTTTGAAAATTTATCTAAAAGAAAAAAAAATAATTTAACATCACAAAGAGTAAAAATAATATTAAGTAATCCAATTGATTCTAAAAAATTAAGTAAATCAATTATTAATTATAGAAATCATAGAAATAAACCATTTTTATTAACTAAAGAAACAGTTAATAAATTATTTAATTTATCAAATAAGAAAAAATGGATTAATATGTCTATTAATAATATAAAATTAAATTATTTTAATAGAAAATTTTTAAAAGATATATTAAAAAATGGTTGGATAAAACAAAATATTAAAATACACAGACCAAATGATATTTTTTATAAAAAAGATAATATAGATATGATATTAAATATAGAAACAAATAGAGTAACTATATTAATAGATAAAAAATTAAAAATGAAAGATATTTATTGTTCTAATATATTTGAATTAAATAGAATATTAAATTTAATAAAAAAATAATGAAAAATAGAGATATTTATATAATAAGAGGTATTTTGGAAAAATGGTCTAGATATAAAAATATAAATATTTCTTATATTGTATATAAAAATATTAAAATTGCAGATACTTTAATTGAAACATTTAATAAATTAATTTATAATAATGATATTTATCAATTAAAGAAAAAAAAAATATGTGAAAAATATTCATCTGAAATTAAAGATAATAAATATATTATAAATGAAGATAATAAAAAAAAATTTAATGATGAAATGGATTTATTAGATTTTAATTATTTAAAATCTAATGAATTATTAAATAAAGAACTTAAAATAAAATTTTATAAAATAAAAAAAGAACATTTACCAAAAGATATATCTGCTAATGAATTAAATGAAATATCATTTATGATATAAATTAATTAATATTATAATTACAAAATTCTTTCATATAATGTGAACATTTTGTTCCATTTCCATCAGATATATCTATTTTTCCATTGGACATTAAAAATTTCCTAACACTTTTATTACCAACTAAATGAGATGCTGCTAATATACCTGATTCTGTTATTAAAATATTTTTTATTTTTTTATTAATATAATATTGATAACCTTTAAAATTCCCTCTTTTTCTTAAATAATATTTATTATTATTTAATAATTTTATTATATCTTTATCTTGTTGTTTTTCTGGCCATATATTTGGATCTTTAATAAAATCTTTAACTCTAACTTTTGATTTTATATCTTTAAAAGCTAAATTACCAAATTGATATTTACCAATATATTTAGGTATTTTTCTTTTCCCTTTTCTTATGTATTTTATTGATTTCCAATTATTTGAACTTTCTTTAAATGATAATTTATTTAAAAAATCTTTTAATGATTTATTTGAAATGTTCGTTTTATTTGAAATGTTCGTTTTATTAATTTGTTTACTATGATATGGTATATTAGTAATAGTGTCTATATTTTTTAATTTTAATACTTTATTGATTATTTCTTTATTTGCTGGTGGGTTATATTTAATTTCATCTTTTGTTATAAATGATGATGATAAAAATATTACAATTATTAATATAATAATATTATTTTTATATTTATTATTTGTTATAATAATATCTATTTTATCTATTAGTTTTTTAAGTAAATCATTATAATTATTTACATTTTTTAGTTTTTTAATTTTATCAAATATATTAATTATTAAATTAATATATTTTTTTGGTAAATTATTATTATTATTAATTATCCATTCAACTTCATTATCTGATATCCATTTCATATTTTCTAATATATCACTAAAAATATATTCTATTTGTTCGTTTAATATATAATCACTATATTTTATCATAAGATCATTTTTTATTATATTTTATATATTAATATATATTTATCATTTTAAATCATTACCATTTAAGTAAAAAATTCGTATATTTGCGTTAAATTAAAAAATATGACAAAATTAGAATTCATAAAATTCTTAGATAAATCATCATTTATAAAAGGTGGAATATATGATTATTTTGAAGAAATAGATATTAAATTTGGTAAAACTATTTATTTATTAGTTAATAATAATGTTAATATAATATTTGATGATTGTAATATTACAATATCATTTGATAAATTTATAAAATTGTATAATAATATATTATTAACAGAATTATGTTATTAGTTATTAATAATCACTATTTATCATTAAAATAATTATTTAATTTTTCAGATCTAATGCCTAATTCAAAACCAATGTATATTAATTTTTCATATCTATCTTTAGGTTTATATTTATTATTAATATAATTAATAAGTTTTGATGAGAATTTTCCTTTATTTGAACCAATAATTAACCATTTATTATTATTTTTAATAAATGTCATATCTATTTCATTATCATAATATTCATCTGGTTCTTCATTAAAAATATCATATTTATCAATATTCATAAATATTTTTTTTTTATTTATATATTAAAAAAAATATGAATAAAAAATTATTCATATTTTTTTAAAATTATTTATTTCTTTTTTTAAGTTCTGGATGTTTTTTTATAAAATTATTAGCTTCTTCATATTTTTCATTATCAATTAATTTATTTAATTGTTCTTGTGGTGACATCTTTTTTTGTTTATTAATAAGAAAATTACTGTCACTAAAAATATCTTCCATTAATTTTCTATTTTGTTCTTGTTCTTTTTTTAATTTTTTAACAAAATCATCTAAATCAGGTATAGAATTAATTATTTCATCATTTTGAATTTCTAATTGTTCTGTATATATTTTTCGTTTTACAATTTCATTAAATATTTTTTCTAATGTTTCACCATTCATATTTCTTTGGTCAGATAATGCAAATTTACCAGCTACTAATGTAATTGTAATTTTTACTTTTTTTCTTTCTTCTATTTTTCTTTGATCATATTTTAATGTATATAAATTTTCATAATATTCTTTTGTTTTTTTTGATGGTAACATATAAAAACCTAAATAATAATAACATTTTATTTTATTTTCAGAATAATTTTTATATTTACTATTACTATTTCTTAATGTAGTTAAAAAAAATTCATAAATATCAGGATATTCAATTTTTAATTTATCTAATTTTACTTGTATACTAATCATATTTTTAAATTTTTTATTTTTACTAATTTAATATATATTTTTTATAAAAAAAAATAATATTTTAACATTCTTCATATTCATTATTATCAATATTATTACTAGATAACCATGTTTTATTTATTGATGATAAAAATAAAATTATATTACTATAATTTTCACTATTCAATGTAATAAAATATGTTACAGTTAATAAAGATGGAAATCTATTAATTGATATATTAATATCTAAATCATTTGCTAATTTATTACAATATTTTTGAAAATTATAATAAACTCTACCTAATGTAATATCAAATTTGTATGTATAATTCATAATTTTTGTATTTTTAATAAGTGTATAATTTTGTTGGTTTTCTACATTTTAATTGTGTTAAATTATTATTTTTAGAACTAGTTCCTCTTTTTAATTTTGCATTTTTTTGTTTTAAAACTAACCCTTCAAACATATCTATTTTTGTAATATTATTCCATAAATTTAAAAAATTATTATAAAATGTTTTAACTATATAAATATTATTACTTAATTTATATAAATAATCAGTTTCATCAATTGGATTAATTATATTATATAATAAATTTATTCGATTATTAAATGTTTCATCTAATAAATAATTGTTATTAAATACTAATATATCAAATAATACTAATTTATTATTAAATAATCCATTATTATTTTTTTTTGATTTGTTCATATATTCACCATTTACTACAATCCATTTATTATCATTAAAAATTGATAAAATTTCAGAATTAGGTATTTTAAATGATGATAATATATTATTATGTCGTCCTTTTTGAATAACATTTTTATTATAAATATATAATGTTGCATTTGATCCATTTAATTTTGGTTGTGCTAAAAAATTTTTTTCATATAAATATAATTGATCTGTGGTTATTTTTAATTCAGGTCTAGGTGGATAAATATATTTATATTTGTTATATTTCATTTAACAAAGATAATAAAAATTTTTATAAACTTATACCATTTATAAACATTTTTATTGATATAGCTAATAATATAAAACCAAATAATTTTTCAAGTAAAGCAATACCACCACCACCTAATATTTTCTCTACTTTTTCTGTATTTTTTAATACAATAAAAACAAAAAACATATTAATAATAATACTAGTTATAATTTCCGTAACAGAATATAAAGATTTAAAAGATATTATTGATGTTAGTACACCTGGTCCAGCAATTAATGGAAAAATTAATGGAACAAATAAACTTTCTTTTTTATTTGGATGTGATTTAAATATTTCTACATTTAATACCATTTCTAATCCAATTAAAAATATTATTAATGAACCAGCAATTGAAAATGATTTAATATCTAATCCGAATAATATTAATAATTTTGTACCAACAAATAAAAAAGATAACATAATTATAGTTGATATAATTGTTGTTTTTAATGAATATAATTTTTTATATTTTTTTCTTAAATTTAAAATTATAGGAATAGAGCCAACTATATCTATAATTGAAAATAATGTAAATGTAATTGTTAAAATGTTATCTATCATTTTATTTTGTTTTTAATTTTATTTTGCAAATATAAATAAAAAATAATAATTTTTCATATTTTTTTTTTTATATATAAAAAAAAATAAAAAAAATAATATGGGAAAATTAAATAATGTTTTAAGTTTTAAAGAATATGAAAATTTACAAAAATTAGAAAATAAACCAGGTAAATTAATTGAAAATAATCATGTTATAGATTTTGATTCATATAATGAAAATTGGTTTACAGATAAATATGATGATTATAAAAGATCAAAAAATGATAGAGAATTTGAAGAAATTGAAAACGAAATCATGAAACATCCAATTAAAAATAGAATTTATAGTAAAATAAAAGGAACAGAAAAAGGAAATAAATATGTTGAATTTTTCATAAAATATCCAAATAATTATCCAAAATGGGATAATAATAAAAATGATTATGTTCCAACTGGTGTTCAATCATATAATCAATCTACATTAGGTTAATCAATTTCATCTAATATTGATAATCCTTTACTAAAATAATAAAATCTTAATTTTTTATTAAGATAAAAATTATAATATATCAATATTATTGATATTATTATTAATAATATTGATATATTATAATTATAATATTTAATACTTAATAATAATAAAATCAAACTAAATATTTTTGAATAACTTTTTTTAAATTTAATTCTATTAATATTAAAATCAGATTCATTTATCAATTCTATATTTCTATCATGTTTAGATAATGATTCAAGATATTGAATTTCATTTTTAGTAATTTGATGTTTTTTTAATCCAATTCTTTCTAATTTTGTATAATATTTATTTATAATATTTGAATTAATAAATAACATTTTCCTTTTTTTTTATTTATATATAATATTTACAAAGATACAAAAAAAATATTATATTTTTAATAAAAATGATAACAAAAATTAATATATGTGAAAATATTCAAGCATTTGATAAACAAAATACATCATCAACAAATAGTTCACCTGTTCTAGTATTACAATCAATTAATATGATTATAGATGAAAATGATAATGATACATATAAATGTTCGTACTCTTATTTAATATATAATTCATCTGGTAGAACAGATCAACCAATAAATTTTAATTTTACTGGATTAACAACATCTTATACTTATAAAATAAATTCTGATGATGATCAATTAATTCAATATACATATGGTTATTTAAATAGATTTTTAGAAATAAATTTTGAATGTTTTCAATCAGTTATTTTAATTAAAATATCAAGCAATCAATTAGCTTATTCAACTAATTTATTTAAAACATATACTATTATAAATACAAGTTATGAAATAGAATCAGTTAAAGGTAATAATAAAAATAGTATGGGTTATTTTTTATCTAATAGTATTTGGTATTATAGCATAAATAAAGGATCTAGTTGGTCAACAAAAAGTGGAATATGCACTAATTCTAGATATATTGTTTTTTCAGATGGTGGAAAATATATGATTATAGGTGGTTCTGGTGATTTAGGCACATCTAATATACCTATTTATTCAACTGATAGTGGAAGTACTTGGACTAGAATACCAAATTCACTATTACATAGTGGTGGTGGTGGTAGTTATTATGGTGGTCATAGTTGTGCAATATCAAGAGATGGTCAAATATCTCTTATTGGTTGTAGATCAGAAGGAACAGCAATAAATACAAATTATCTTAATTCTTCTAATTTTATAAAAAGTAATTATCAAAATACAAATTCTTATTTTCGTATTAAAATATCACAAGATAATTTAAAATGGGTAAGTGCTAATAATAGTTGGGATTATAAATTATATGGTAGTTTTAATTATAATGGATCATTTGAATGTCAATATGGTGGTAGTTCATCTTATAGATTTTATGGTGTACTAGCAACTAATAATGGTTTATGGGGTAGGTCAACAAGTGCAAATAGTGGATTATATTATTGTAAATCAGGTGATACATCATGGACAAGAAAAACAACAACAACACCACCTATTATGTCAATTCCAGATAATGATGAATATATATTAGAAGTAGATTATACAGATAAATCAATAAAAGTAAATAATGTATCTGTAAATAAAACAGTTTGTTATTTGTATAGAGGTGCATTTGTAACAAGAAATGGAAATATTTTAATTTTATCATCAGGAACAACAAATAAATTAGAAATTAGTAGTGATAATGGAAAAACATGGATAGATAGAAATGTGTCATTTACAATAACTGATTCTTCACAATTTATGGATTCTCAAACAAATAATATGTATTAATCAAAACCTAATTTACTAATATCAATTAATTCCATTATTTCAATATTTGATATAATATCATTAAATTTATATAAATTTTTATTATTATATACAATAAAAGGTACATTTAATTTTAATAATAATCTCCATGTAAATGTTTTATCTTTTTCAATTAAATACATAATTGTTTGGAAATCAATATATTTTTCATCTAGATATAAATAATAAATTATATCATCTAAATCACCTAAAAAATCAAACCAATTCTTCTTCATTTAAATATAATAAAAATTTTTCTGTTATATTATTCAATATTTCTCCTGTTATTGTTGATACTATATATATATCATTATAAATATAAAATATCATTTTATTATTAGATATAAAATCTATATTAATATATAGATATTTTTTATCTAAATAATGATAAAATAATAAATTAAATTTATTATCATTTATATGTTTTATTTTAAAATAAGATTTTTTTTCTTTTTTAAAAGATATTATATATTTATATAGATTATTTTTTAACAATGTTAAATTATATTTATCTTCATATAATTTTGTTGTTATTAATAAATTTAAATCTAGTTTTTTTAAAAAAGAAAATGATTTTTGTAGTGTATTTAAGTTTTTCACTATTAATAATTTTTTAATAAAATAATTTTTTCATTTAACCATTTTTCTATATAATTATTTTTGTTTTGAATATTAAATGAATTTATAATATTTTGAACATGTTTTATTTTTTTAAAATTAAGAATATAATAAATCATATTATCCAAAATATAATAAATAAAAAAAGATGATAATATTGTAAATAATAATAATATATAAATTTGATTTGTCATTAAAAAAGAATTAAATATAATAATAGGTAATATTAAATCTTTTAATTTTTTATAATTATTAAATATAAATTTAAAAGATTTACTATATTTAGTAATTATTAAACCATTATTATTAAATAAAAAATCATTTTTATCTATAATTATATAATCATATCTATAAATAGAATAATTTGAAAATCCATCATATATAATTTTATTTTCTTTATAGAAATAAAAATTATTACTATACGTAAATAATCCATGTCTTATTGATTTCTTTTCAAATTTTATTAACCACTTATTATTCATATTTATTCATTTTCTACTATTTTCCAACCTTTTGTTATATAACTATTCAACCATAAATTTACATCTTTTTTTATAATAGTTGAACATATTTCTGATTTTTTTTTATTTATTTTTTTAATATCAATAAACCAACCATCATCACTCATATCTGTATTTGTTTCAAATACAATATTTGATTTTGCATATTTTTTCTTTAATGTTATTAACATAATATCTTAATTTAATTTTTCTATAAATACTTCTAAATGATCTTTTCCAATAGTTAAACCACTTCCTTTAAATGGATCTGTTATTTTACCTATTGAACTTTTATCTATTTTATTTAACTCTTTTAAATTTGCATGTTTTTCTTTTTTTAATAATAAAATATAATTCTGCATTGTTGTTAATATCCAACTGCCATTTTCTTTTATTATATATTCATTTATATTATTTAAATGATGCCAAATTAATCCATTATATTCAAATATTCTAGGTTTATTTAAAATTGTAACATATGATATTTTTTTATGTTCCATGCAATATTGAATATCTGATTTTTTTATATTTTTATATTTTAAATATTTTATCCATTTTTGTTTTATATTGAAATCTGAATCATAAAAATCTTTACATTTTATTTTATTTCCATTATTATCTTTTAACCATTTTGATTTATTAGTTATGTGACCTGGTTTATTTGTTGCTGTTAATAAAAATTTTTCCACATATTGATATGGGAACGCAAAAAAACCATATTTAACTGGTGGATTATGAAATGTTTTGTCTTTTGTTTTATAATGTTTTTGTTTTATAGAACTTAATCCACCATATCTAATAAATTTCATAATAATTTTTTTATTAATGCAAATATAAAAAAAAAAATCTTAACAATGTTAAGATTTTTTTATTTTTTTTATTTTTTTTTATTGTACAGTATCATAATTTCCTTCTGTACTTTGTAATTTATAAACTGTTACTTTTTTATTCTGACTCATAATATTAGATACTCGTCCACTTTTTGGTGTATAATAAATTAATGTATCTAAATATGGATAAGCATCATATTTTTTATTTTCTTCTAATCTAAATGATATTGTCATTGTATGCCTTCTATTATCTCTTGGATCTATATAAGATGAATCACTGTATGTTTGTGCATATTTATATAACCAACCATTATTTATTGCATGTTCTTTAAATATATTAATATCTGAATCATGTATAGTATATATTCTATCCATAAAAATTCTACCTGGTTGTGGTTTAACTGAATTAAACCAAACAATTGCTCTACCTAATAATTTAGTACCTGAATCATCAGTTAATATTAATAATCCAACATGAGAATAATTATTTTTATCTGGTGTATTATATGAATAAAAATTCATAAATGAATTACGATTAGCATATCTCATACAAGAACCACCTAAACTACTTTTTTTCTCTTTATAATTTTCTTCTAAATACCATTTATTTATTTCTTTACCAAATACTAATTTTAAATTTTTAAATTTATTTGGAATTGATTTAGCTTTAAATTCATTAACAAATTTTTCTATATCTGCTTTTGTGTATTTTTGTTTAAATATTTTACCAACTAATTTACCAATTCTAATAGATACTCGTTGACTTGATTTCCATAATTCTGTATTATAATTATTTCTAGCGTTTTCAATATTTAATCCTTTATCCTCTAATTTTTTAACTTTAGATGTTTGAAAATAAGACACCATATCATTTTTATCTTTATTTGATGAATCTAAATCTAAAAATGATATATCAAATTTTATATTCCTTCTTGATAAACCTAATAATTCTTTAGCAATTGGACTTTCCATTTCTCTAAAAATATTCATCAATTTTTTTGATAAATATAATCTCATATGAGATGCTAAAGCCTTTTTTCTTCTTTCTTCAATTTCTTCTGGTGTTAATTCTTCTTTAATATATTCAATGTATTTTTTATGTAAATTCATTTTTTTTTATTTTTATTTTTATATATTAAATTTTAAACTTCAAAAATAGAATAATTTTTTAAAAATTTTAAAAATATAATTTATATTTTAACATTTTTTATATTATATTTGATATATAATTTAATAAAATATTATATGATTAATTTATTAAATAATATAGATTATTTTGATAATGACACAATTACAATACATGACATATATGATGTTATATATGGTGGATTATTATATTATAAAAATAATAATTTTTTTTTAGTAAAAAAAAATGATAAAATTACTTTATATGAAAAAAAAGATATTGATATTGATAAAATAGTTTGTTTAATTTATATTAAACAAAATAAATATGTTTTTATTGAATATGAATCATATAAAAAGAAAATTGAATTAAAATATAATGTAAATAATGATAAATTTAATATATTTATATTATTTAGATCAACATTTGATAAATTTTTAAAGAAAAAATTATGATTTTAATTAATATAATGTTTTATATAATGTATATTAGTATATTTATGTTATTAACAACAAAAGGACTTGATTATATTAATGATAATTTTTTTTATAAATATATTGTAGAAACAAGAACAGGAGAAATTATTAAATTATCAATAAAAAAATTTAATATTTTATTAGAAAATAAAGATATTGAATGGGATAAAAAAATGAAAATGTGGGTAATGAAAAATTAAAAAAATATTAAATATGAACTTAGATACAAATATATCTTTATTTTTTATTATTATTTTTGTTGTTTTCATATTTATCGTATATATAAATGAATTAATAACTAGTTATAATAATAAAAAACATAATATTTATAGAAAAATATTATGTTTTCCTAGTGGTGAAATTAAAAAAATTAATGATAAAAAATGGAATAAATTAATTAAAAAAAATTTAATTCATTGGAGTAATAGATATAATTATTATATTGTGAATGATAAATATATTTAATATTTACCATTTTCCCATTTTATATAATTATAACAATCATTACATATTTTTCTATCCAAAAAATATGAATTTTTTAATAATTTTTTAATATTATCATCTTTAATTATACTATTATCTTTTTTTAAATAAATATTATTGCATATATCACATTTAAAATATATTTCTTTATAATTTGTCATTCTGTTTTTTTTATTTATATTTTTTATATATATAAAATAAAAATATATTAATATTAAAAATTTTGGATTAGGTAGAATAATCGTAAATGATAATAATGATAAAAAATATCCGATGTCATCTGTTTTGCCAAAAACTATAAATAATACATATAAATATTGGTGGACAAATGGTTGGTGGGGTGATCAAGGAAATACTCCAATGTGTGTTGCATATAGTTGGAATCATTGGTTAGCAGATGGTCCAATTACACAATTAAATTCTAGAAAAAAAACCAAATATCCATTTAATATTAATAAATTATATACAGAGGCACAAAAAGTAGATGAATGGCCTGGTGAAAATTATAATGGAACAAGTGTAAGAGCAGGTGCTAAAATTTTAAAAAAATATGGTTATATAAAAAATTATTATTGGGCATGGGATATTGAAACAACTATAAATGCTATTTTAACAATTGGTCCTGTTGTAGTTGGTACACATTGGTATTATAATATGTTTTTTCCAGATAAAAATGGAGTTATTAAACCAACTGGACAAATTGTTGGTGGTCATGCTTATTTATTGGATGGTATAAATACTAAAAAACAATTAATTAGAATAAAAAATTCATGGGGTAGAAATTGGGGTCATAATGGTTTTGCATATATATCATTCAATGATTTATCAAAATTAATTTCTAATAATGGTGAAGTTTGTTTAGCAACTGAAATCAATGTAAATTAAAAATTATATGGAACAACTGATGTTCCAATTCTATCAGCACCTGCATTTACAAAATTTTGAATATCATTTAATGTTCTTATTCCACCAGATGCTTTAATTCCAATTGTATCGGGTAATATTTTTCTCATAAATTTTACTTTATCTATATCTGCACCTTTAAAATAACCTGTTGATGTTTGTATATAATCAACATCAGATTCAATACATATATCACATGCAATTTTAATTTCATCATATGTTAATTCACTTGTTTCTATTATTATTTTTAATAAAACATTATTCAATCCATGACATTTTCTAGTTATATCATATAAATTTTCTTTAATTGATATTAATTCTTTATTTTTTTTATCTTCATCTTTTAATGATGATATTTTTTTTATTTTTTTATAATTTAAAACCATATCTATTTCATCTGCACCATTAATTATTGATTTATCTATTAATTTAATTTTTTCTTTTATTGTATCATTACCAAATGGATAAGAAATCATAGAACAAATTTTAATATTAGTATCACTTAAAAAATTTTTAGCATATGATATATAATCTGGTTTAATACATATAGAATAAAAATTATATTCTTTTGCTGTATTACATATATTTTTAATTTTATCTATATTTGAATCTTGTTTAATATATGTAAAATCAATTATTTTATTAAATTTATATTTTATATTATTTTCATTTAAAAAATTAAAAAAATCTTTCATTTATTATTTATATTTTTAATTTATATATAAATTTATTTTTTTCTATTTATATATAAAATTAAAGAAAATATAATTAGAATAAATGGATTATTATAAAAAAACATTAGATTTAATACCTATTAATATTGTTATATTTATGAAATCTAATACAAAAATAGGATATAAAATATTATATTCTAATAAAAAATTTAATGATACATATAATAACATTATAAAAACATCAAATTATGATAAATTATTAACTAAATATTTAAAAAAAATGTTTAATGAATCATCTCAATCTATTTTTAAAAGTTATGATAAAAAATTAAAAATTAATTTTGAATGTTTTAAACAAAATAAAATAATAATTTGTTTAGGTTATGATAATAATAAAAACATTGAATTCGATAAATTAAAATCATCATTTTTTAATAATATAACACATTCAATAAGAACTCCATTAAGTAATATAATTGGTTTTTCTCATTTACTTGAAAATAATTCAAAAATTGATAAAAATATTTTAACTATAATAAAAAGAAATTCTAATTTATTATTAAATACAATTAATAATATATTAAAAGTAGCAAATATAGATACTAATAACATTCAAATAAAAAATAATAAATGTATTTTAAATGATATAATTAATGATGTTTATTTATCTAATAAAAATAGTATAAAACCTAATGTGAAATTTATTATTCAAAAATCACCAAATACTATTGTTTATTCTGATGATAATATTATCTCAATTATTCTATTTAATTTAGTATCTAATTCAATAAAATTTACAAATAAAGGTTATATAAAAATTGGTTATCATATGGAAAATCAAAATATTGTATTTTATGTTAAAGATACTGGTTGTGGTATAACTAGAGAAAACTTACAACATTTATTTGATGAATATTTATACTCAACAAATAAAGGTGGATTAGGTTTGCCAATTATTAAAAAATTAATAAATTTAATGAATGGTAATATTTGGTTAATTACTGAAAAAAATAAAGGAACAACATTCTTTTTTTCAATTCCTGTTTTATAATTTACTCCATATGTGATAACCATCTATGTTACCATCATATTTATAATCAGATAATTGATTAAATATTCTAATTATTTCATTTATTGTTAATGAATTATCAATTGTATATTTTAATTCATCTTTATTAATAAAAGATAATGGTTTTATATTAATACCATAAATATTAACCATATTAGGTAAATTTGAATAAAATTCTTGCAATGCCGATAATATTATATTTTCTTTTATTATATTTTCTAAATCATCTGTTGTAAAAATCATTGTTGTAAACACAACTCTATTGTTTTTCAATATATTACCTTTTATATCATTTATTTTAAATATGTGTTTGTCTTTGTTATCTATATCAATATATTCTGGTAATGTATTATAATAATTAGATAATATATTTTTGTAATTATCTGAAGCTATTTCTATACCAGTTAAAAAATTATCAATTTTAACACCTGGTATAATTAAACTTTCTAAATATTTATTCCAATTTTTCATAATATTGTTATTTTTTATTCCAATTAAAATTTATATATTTTTTTATATATTTTAAATCTTTTATTGCATATTCTCTATCTAATAAAATCATTTTAATTTTTTCTTTTATTAATTTTTTAAAATCATTATTATTTTTAGTTTTATTTAATTTAATCCATTGATATTCAATATCAGATAATTCATTAATAATGATATTAATATTATTATTATAATTATAAAATTTTCTAATATCTTTAATAGATAATTTATTAAATAAATCTCTATCTATTATTAAATTTAATCTTTTTTCAATTTCTTTATTAATATTCATATTCCTATATATTAAAATAAAATAATAAAATTTAAAATTTTAAATATTTTAACCACATATCATTATAGAATTCCCATATAGCATATTTTTCTACGCTACGAGTCCAA
>Ga0256913_10000503_pt1 | contig 20230 bp, 17 predicted proteins | sample Axial_MatmetaG_FD_185970 | JGI IMG/M metagenome (GOLD analysis project Ga0256913, IMG submission 185970) | Deep-sea worm associated microbial mat communities from Axial Seamount, Juan de Fuca Ridge, Pacific Ocean - Axial_Mat | ecosystem: Environmental > Aquatic > Marine > Oceanic > Microbial... | reverse complement strand
CATCTGCAAAATCACCCTGTGTGTGAATTGCATTGTGTCCGAAATGTACTTGAAAACCTGAAACTCCACCAACTGTTCCTTGAGGGGCTCTAATTTCAGCAGGGTAATCCGGAAATGTTGATACATCATTTCCAAATAATGCTGACGTGTCTGAGAACAATGTTCCCGTTAATTGCATACCGTCGCCTGAGTCTCCGGAAAACCGAATTACAACTTCTTCAACGACTTTTGCTTCTTTGTCCATAATATGTTAATATTTGAATTATAAATTTTAAAAAAGGTAAAATTACATTTTTTAACAGAAACAAAAGATGTATTTATTGATTTTTTTTATTTTTTTAATTATTGATAAGCTTCGCAATAACAACAGATTACGTAGTGTTATATTGATTAATTTAGATATTTATATTCATTCTAAATATTTTTTAAAGAAAATCAATATAGAATATCTTATTTTTTATTGTTTGTGGTTTGTTATTTCGACTAAAGCCGGTTTTATTTTATAAATTTCTGCCATTTATTAAAAAATAAATCAAAACTACCAACTACCAGAGGCACCGCCTCCGCCGCCCATTCCGCCGCCGAAACCACCAAAGCCGCCTCCGCCTGAAGAGAAACCTCCATATCCACCACTATTCGATGAGCCCATTGCTCCCATCATCATCCAAAATGGTAAACTGCTTCCGCCCATAGAGCGTCCACCGCCTCTTCTTCTTCCAAAAAACCTGAAGAATAGAAATATTACAATCATAATAATTACACCTGTTGCTACACTACCTTTTTCGGTTCTTTCCATATAACTATCAGCTGTATATTCTCCTTCGCTTAGCGAAATTATTGTGTTTATGGCTTTATCTACTCCTAAGTAATAATTCCCTTGTTTAAATTCCGGAATTACTTCTGTTTCTATAATTCTTTTTGAGAGTGCATCGGTTATTAAATGTTCCATTCCGTAGCCGGTACTTATTGCTATTTCGCCTTTTGTATCGGTTTTTGGTTTTATTAAAATAACTAAACCATTGTTTTTATCGGCTTGTCCGGGTTTCCATTTTTCTAAAAGTCTTGTGGCATAATCGTCTATATCATAGCCATATAAATCGGGTGTTACAGCCACAACAATTTGTGTTGATGTTTGACGAGAATATTGGTTTAATTTATCTTCTAAAGCTTGTTTTTCTTGAGCTGAAAAAAATTGAACATTATCGTAAACCAAAGAGTTTGGACTTGATATCTCGAATAGTGGTTTGTCTTGTGCTTTTGCAAATGATATTGCAAAAAATATTAATATTATTGATAGTATTTTATTCATCATTTTTTATTTAAAGCATTAACCTAAAGAAATTTCATCGCTTAATTCGTTAACATCGTCAGATTGATACGGGAATTGTTCTTTTAGTTTTTCGCCTGCCATTAGAATTCCTTTTTCTAAACCTTCGGCAAATTTTTCTTGTCTAAAGAGTTTACCTACTTCAACTTTAATCTTTCCCCAAAAATCTTCGGACACTTTTGTGTTTATTCCTACATCGCCAAGTATTGCAAATTTACGATTGTTTATTGCTAAATAGAACAAAACTCCGTTACGAAGTTCTGTTTTATGCATTTTTAATTTTGCAAAGGTATTTGCCGCACAATCTAATACATCTCCGGCACATGTTTTATCGAGATGTACTCTTATTTCTCCCGATGTATTTAACTCTGCAGTTCTAATTGCATTCTCTACTTTGTGCTTTTGATCGTCGGTAAAAAAGTCTTTTGGATCTATCATAATAGTTTATTGTTTTTATTCGTCAAAACTCACTTCAGGGGCTTTTTCTGCACCTTTTTCTGCTTTAAAATATTCGTATTGTTCGAAACCAAACATACCTGCAAAGATATTATTTGGAAATTTTTTAATATAAATATTATACGTTTTTGTTGCTTCGTTAAACCTACGACGCTCTGTTGCTATACGGTTTTCGGTGCCTTCTAATTGCGATTGTAATTCTAAGAAATTTTGATTTGCTTTTAAATCGGGATATTTCTCTACAACTACCATTAGTTTACTTAATGCAGAACTTAAACCGTCTTGTGCTGCCATAAAATTATTTACTGCTTGAGGATTTAAATTATCAGCATTAACATTTATACTTGTTGCTTTTGCTCTTGCTTCAACAACCTCGGTTAATGTTTCTTTTTCATGTTTTGCATATCCTTTAACGGTATTTACAAGGTTTGGTATTAAATCGGCTCTACGCTGATACACATTTTCTACTTGCGACCATGCTGTTTTAACACTTTCTTCGTTTACAACCATAGAGTTGAATTTTGTTTGTACCCAAAAATAACCTAGAAAAACTACGAATGCTATAACTAATAATACAATAAATGATTTTTTCATATTTTTAAAATTTAATTTTTTTGTAAAGATATGAAACTTAATTTACAGGAATAATATTTTTATTTAATAAATATTAAAAAAAGGGATTTCTTTTCGTAATATTTAAGAAATCCCTTTTTTTGAAATTGTTAATCTGTAGAATTACGGACCGGAGAACGAAACATCATATGTTTCAATAAGCTCGCCATTGTCGTAGATTCCAAATTCTACTTTTGTTTTATGCCCGTTTAAATCTGATTTTTTTAATTTTAAAACAAATACGGATTCAAACATTGCTTGATCTTCGATAATTTGCTTGTTACCTGACATTTGTATTTCAGCATCAATATTTAGTGCTTTTATTTCAAAATTAATGGCATCGTGGGTTTTATTAACTATTTTAATATTATACACATTAGATATTCTGCCATCGTCATATTCTTGATATGTTAAACCCGGAGTTCTTAATATTGTAGTTTCTAGTTTTGGTCTTGATAAAAGAGTAATAACAAAGAATGTAAGAATTCCTAATAATACTGCAGAATATGCAATATTTCTTGTATTCCATATTTTTCTTTCGCCTTTTTCAATACCTTCAATAGAATCGAAACGAATTAAACCTTGAGGTTTATTTACTTTTTTCATTATTGTGTTACACTCGTCTATACATGCAGTACAATTAATACACTCTAGTTGTGTTCCGTTTCTAATATCAATTCCTGTAGGGCATACAGAAACACATTGCTGACAATTTACACAATCGCCACCGTCTTTTTGTCCTCGTGGCTCTCCACGTTTATAATCATATGCTACAATTATCGATTTTGAATCTAACAAAACACCTTGCATTCTTCCATATGGACAAACCATTGTACAAATCTGTTCTCTAAAAAATGCATATACCCAGTAAAAAAATCCTGATATTATTAACATAATAACAAAACCTTTTGTGTGTTCTGATATTGGTTCTTGTACTAATTCTTTTAATCCTTCATATCCAATAAACCACATTAAAAATGTGTTTGTTATTAGAATAGATATAATTATAAATATTGTATGTTTTAATGTCTTTTTAAATATTTTTTTAAAGCTTAAAGTTCCTTCGTCTAATTTATGTCTATCTTTATAATCTCCTTCTATTAGATATTCAATTTTTCGGTATATCATTTCTAAAAATATGGTTTGAGGACATGCCCAACCACACCAAATTCTACCAAAAGTTACTGTAAATAGTAAAATAAAAAGAACGAAAGAAAGCATTAATAATGCTAAAATAAAAGTATCTTGTGCCCAAAATATTGCACCAAATATTATAAACTTTCTGTGTACAATATCTATTAACATTAAAGGATAACCATTTATTTTAATTATTGGAAGAAAAATAAACATAAGTATCCAAACCCAGCTTACTATTGTTCTATAATTAAACCACTTACCTTTTGGTTTTTTTGCATAAACCCATTTTCGTCTACCTTTTTCATCCATATTAATAGGACGATCTCTAAATGATAATTCTTCTGACATAATTGTAGAATTTAAGATTTATAAATCTTTATTTAAAAAGAAAAAGGGAAAATAAATTTCCCCTTTAACTGTATAATGTTTAATCTTAACATATTATTTACATTCTTCTCCTTCGGCATCTTTAGCATTTGCAGGATTTGAATCTTTTAATTTAACTAAAATATAACTAACCACTTTTTGTATTTTAGTATCAGACATTTTTGTTTTGTAGGCTGTCATTGCTGTAGCAGTTTTTCCATCTTTTACCAAAGTAAAAACTTCGTCGAAACTACAACCGTTTTTCCAAAAATTATCTGTTAAATTAGGTCCTACGGCATTACCTTCGCCGTTTGCTCCATGACATGTTGCACAACCCATTTCGTTATAAATACCGGCTCCTTCTGCTACCGATACTTCATCTGTTAAGATTTTTAAATCTTTATTTGACTGAACATCTTTGTATTTTTCAGCATAAGCTAAATTATCTGCAGCATATTCTTCTTCTTGTGTAGGACCTTGTCCGAACCAAAAATAATATGCTCCATAAAATACTGCAAATGTTATTGTTATGTAAAATATTGCCATAATCCATGCCGGAGCAGGATTGTCTAGTTCTTTAATTCCATCATAATCATGATCCATCAATTTTTCATCGTACTCTGCATTATATTGATAATCATCATTATTTTGAATATCTTTTTCTGTTGTCATAATCTTATAATTTTAAATTTTTTGAATCTGATAAATTTGTCTCATCATTATCGAAAATTGAGTTTTTAATATCCTCTGCTTCTTTATTTGATGTCATAAAATATGTTCTATAAACAACTGTTACAAAAAAGCTAAAGAATATTAAAACTCCGATATTATAAAATATCTGAATACCTTCGATGTTTTCTAATACACTACTTACTATCTTCATTATTATTTAGTTTAAATAATATATATGAAGCTACTTGTTTAATTTGGTCTTCGCTCAACTGTTCTTTATATGCAGCCATACCGTTTGAAGCTCCATTTGTAATTGTATTAACTACATTTTCCGGCTCGTTACCGTACAACCATTCATCATCAATTAAACTTGGGAAAGTAGCTATACCATTTCCGTCTGCACCATGACACGCAGCACAAGTATTTTTAAATATTTCTGCACCAGCATCAATATCTTCTGCATTTTGGCTTAATTCTACAGGAGCTAATTCTTCGGTTGTTTCTTCTTCTACTTCTGATTTTTCTTCTGTATCTTCGGCTTTTGCAGGAATTGCCTTTTCAACTTGAGCATCGCTAGAAATATCTCTACCTAATTTATGAAGATATGCTATTACTGCAATCATTTCTTTTGTAGGTTCAATATTAATTTTTGATTTCTTAAGTTCATCAGCAATTTCTTGAGCTTGTGATTTTAGATTTTCAACAGCTACTTTATCAAATCCTTCAGGATAAGGCACTCCTAAAGTCTGCATTACTCTAATTTTTGCAGGTATAATATCTAAATCTATGTCATTATCGGCAAACCACATATAATTAGGCATTATTGTACCCGGTGACATATTAGCAGCATCCATAAAGTGAGCATAATGCCACGATGCACTCTTATACATTGGTCCGTCAACTACTCCTTCGCGAGCCAAATCAGGTCCTGTTCTTTTAGATCCCCATTGGAATGGATGATCGTAAACAAATTCACCAATTTTAGAATATTCTCCATATCTGTCGGTTTCCCAACGGAATGGGCGAACCATTTGTGAGTGACATGTATAACAACCTTCACGAACATAAATATCGCGACCGGCTAATTCAAGCGGAGTATAAGGTTTTACGCTTTCGATTGTTGGAATATTAGATTTAATAAATACCATAGGTATAATTTCTACTGCTCCACCAATTGCTAAAGCAATAAATGCCCAAATAACGAATTTGGCAGGTTTTCTTTCTAACCAACGGTGAATTGTTTCGCCTGCAGCAGTTCTAGATGTTTTATTATCTAATGCCGGTGCTTCGCTTTCTTCATCATTAACAAATGCTCCGGCTGCCATTGTTTTATATAAGTTCCACATCATTAGTAAGAATCCTATTAAGAATAATAAACCTCCTAATGCTCTAAACATATACATTGGTATTATTTGTGTTACTGTAGATAAAAAGTTTGGATATTGTAAGAATCCTTCAGGATTATATTCTCTCCACATTAACCATTGTGTTATTGCAGCCCAATAAAGTGGAATTGCATATATTAACATACCAAGAGTTGCTAACCAAAAATGAGTGTTTGCAAGTTTCTCTGAAAATAATTTTGATCTAAATAATTTAGGAACTAACCAGTATAACATACCAAATGTTAAACCGCCATTCCAGCCCATTGCTCCAATATGTACGTGTGCAATAGTCCAGTCTGTAAAGTGAGATATTGAGTTTACGTTTTTTAACGACATCATTGGTCCCTCGAAGGTTGACATACCATAAGCTGTTACGGCAACAACCATAAATTTTAGTGCTGCACTATCGCGAACTTTGTCCCAAGCTCCACGAAGTGTTAAAAGTCCGTTTATCATACCACCCCATGATGGTGCAATAAGCATTACCGAGAAAGTTACTCCCAAAGCTTGTGCCCAATCGGGTAATGCTTGATATAATAAATGGTGTGGTCCTGCCCACATATATAAGAATATCAATGCCCAAAAATGGATTATTGATAATTTATATGAATAAATTGGTCTTCCTGCTGCTTTTGGCAAGTAGTAATACATTAAACCAAGAAATGGTGTTGTTAAGAAAAATGCTACTGCATTGTGTCCGTACCACCATTGTACAACAGCATCTTGTGCTCCTGCATAAATAGGATATGATTTAAATAATGAAACGGGAATTTCGAATGAATTTACAATGTGAAGAACAGCAACTCCAACAAATGTTGCAACATACCACCAAATAGCGGCATAAATGTGTTTTGTTCTACGTTTTACCATTGTACCAATCATGTTTGCTCCGTATGATACCCATACTAGTGCAATCATTATATCAATTGGCCATTCAAGTTCGGCATATTCTTTTCCTGTTGTCCATCCCATAACGAATGAAACTGCGGCAAGAACGATAATTAATTGCCAGCCCCAAAAGTTAAATTTACTAAGAGCATCGCTCCACATTCTGGCTTTCAGTAATTTTTGAATAGAGTAATAAGCTCCTGCAAAAATTGCATTTCCTACAAAGGCAAAAATTATTGCATTTGTATGTAATGGTCGCATACGACCAAAAGAGATATATTCAAAATCGAAATTAAATACAGGAAACGCTAATTGCAAAGCAACTAACAAACCTACAATAACTCCGACAATACCCCAAATAATTGTAGCATGAATAAATAGCTTAACAATTTTGTTGTCATAATAAAATTTTTCTAGTTCCATAAGCTGTTTAATTTATTTATTTGTATTTGATTTTTCTGTTTCTACTTCTATTTCATCATCATCGAATAATATTCTTATTGATGGCGTTACATTATCTTCGAATTGCCCTGAACGAACAGCCCAAATAAATAAGCCTAAAAATATAAGTGCTGCAAAAAGACTTACTCCTATTAATAGATAGAATATATTCATATGTTTTTTAGCTAATTTAGAACAAAGTTAAATAAAAAATTTTATATTCAAGCACTTTAATACGGAAATGTTTAAAAAATGTTAATTATTTTTTCCAACTATTTGATTTGGGTAAAGTTTTGGTTGTTAAAAATATAAATGGACTTTTTTATCTTAAATTATTTTCACAAATAATTTTTTTAGCTTTAAATAACTCAAACTTTAATTATTGTTAATCTATATCCCACTTAAATTTTTCCATCATAAACTTTACATCTTCTTCTATAAATTTTATTGATGGGGCTAATGAATCTTTGTTTGGCTTAGAATCAAAATATAATGCTCCTCTTAAATATCTAGAAGTGCTATCAACCAAATGAAAATTTAAAGATGTTGCTGTATTTCCTTTTAATTCATAAATACTGCCATAAACTTTATTTGGGGCATTAACAAATATTTCTTCTATAATATCATCTGCTTTTACTGTATGTTTATAAACTAGTTCTCTTGATTCTTCGACCATTTTATTGATATTTACACTATCGCGATAAGTTAAATATACTATTGCATTAAATTTGGGATAATTTATATTATACCAGCCCGAATCTGCTCTAGATGTATCTATGTTAGCATATTCAGGGATTTGAATTTTAAACTTCCCTTTAGCTATATATTGTTGGTATTTCTTTTGGGGAAAATCAACTCTATAATATCCTCTTGGTTTTGGAATGGTATTTTCTTCGCATGAAGAAAAAATAAGAATAAGACTTAATATAATTAATAAATAATTCTTTTTTAAGACCATTGTTTAGCGATTTATTTTACAGTATATTTCTTTAATTCTTCTGTTATCTACAGAAAGTATTTTAAAATTGAAATTTTCGAATTCGATTATCTCGTTTATTTCGGGTATTTCTCCTTTAATTTCGAGTATCAGCCCTGCTAATGTATCAGCATCTCCTTTAATATCAGAAAATATATCTTCGTCAACTTCAATTATTTTATAAAAATCTTGCAAAAGAATTTTTCCATCGAATTCATATTCATTTTTTGCTAATATTTTATAGTTTTTTTCTTCATCATCGAATTCATCGTTAATTTCTCCAACAATTTCTTCTAAAACATCTTCAAGTGTTACTATCCCGCTACTACCTCCATACTCATCAATAACTATTGCCATATGATTTTTTTGTGCTTGAAATTCAGATAATAAATCGTTTATTTTTTTTGTTTCCGGAACGAAATAAGGTGGGCGTATTAATGATTGCCAACGAAATGTTGATTTATGAATATGTGGCAATAAATCTTTTGCATATAAGACACCTCTTATATTATCTAAAGACTTATCGTGTACCGGAATTCTAGAATAGCCCGTTTCAACAATCATATCCAATACCGATTTAAAATCTTCTCTAATATCAATTGATGTAACATCTACTCTTGGTTTCATTATTGCACTTGTGTTGATGTTTACAAAGTTTACAATTCCTTTTAAAATTTTCTCGTCTTCTTTCAGTTCTTCATCTTGGGTTAAATCTAATGCATCAGATAGTTCATCTATTGATATACTATTTGAGGTTTTAATTCTTTTTTGAATTATTGTTGTAGAACCAATTAAGACCTTACTCAATGGAGAAAATATTTTAGATAAGATGCTTAAAGGGACAACCATAAATTCGGCAAACTGTTTTTCGTATCTAGTTGCATAAACCTTTGGTATTACTTCTCCAAAAAGTAACAGAATGAATGTAATTACAATAATTTTAAATAGAAATTCGTAAATTTTATTGTTGCTAAAATTAAATATCTGGTCGCTAAGTGTTGATGAAAGAATTACAATACCGACATTTATTATATTGTTACTAATAAGTATTGTTGCAAGTAATTTTTCGGGATGAATTAATAGTTTAATAATTTTTTTTGATTTTTTTGATTTAGATTTTTTAATTTCTTTAATAGTTGTTGGTTTCAACGAAAAAAATGCAACTTCAGAACCGGATATTAATGCAGAGGCAATAATTAAAAACATCATTGAAAAAATACCAATCAGATAATTTAATTCAAATGGTTTTAATACACTTAGTATGTTGTAATTCAGAAAAAAATCTGTTTCCAAATTTTAAATTTAATTGGTTAATAATACAAAAGTACATTATTTTTTTCTCATGATGAAATCAATAATAAGATATGTAATAAACTGTGATAAAAATAGAAAGGTCGTTCCGGGAGGAACGACCTTTTCTAAACTAAAATAAACCCCTACACTATTTAACTAAACTAACGTTCTTAATAATAATGTTATTGTCAGTAATTACTCTAACAATATAAGTTCCTGTGTTAAATTCTGAAAGATTAACTGACTCCATTGAAGAAGCGTTGTTAATTGTAGCAACAACTACACCTAAAGAATTTAATATTTCAATTGTACTATTTTCTGCACCTTTAACATTAATTATTCCTGTTGAAGGATTAGGGAAAATATTTATTGAAGAATTTTCAATTTCTGTTACACCAACTTGACATTCCTGAAGGTCTGATAATTTTACTTGAATTGCATTAGCAACTTCTCTGTCGTTTACATCAGAAGCATTCATATGTGCAACAAAAGCAACTAAATAAAGATTATCATATGCCCAAGCTGCATCCATTGTTGTATTATAATCTTTTTGATATGTATCTCCTGAATTAGTTGAAGTAGAAATAGCATCTCCTAAACGATCACTTACAGCAGCTCTAGCGGTATATCTATGCTCGAAACTTGCATCAGCACCTGATTGAGATTGTTGAGCAATATGATCTTCTGATACAAATAATGCTGTTCCAACATCTGTAAAGTTATCTAAGAATTCACCATATACTTTTCCTGTAAATTCATGAGATGTTTGATTATATGTACCACAAATATTTACACTTACAAAAGCAGGTAATGCTTCTCTATCAGAAAGTCTGTTTCCTCCATTAGGCTCTCCATCCCAAAATACTGGACCTGGATCGCTTCCACCTGCTACATAAAATCTATCAACCATTCCACCTGGACAATATGTAGAACCACCATCATTATAGAAATCTAACATATCACTATGTAATTGTATTGTTAAGAAATCGGTATAATAACCTGCATGATAAGTTAACATAATTGCATTAGGATCTGTATCATAAATTCCTTCCATATATTCTAATACAGGAGGACAATTACCACAATTTTCTGTTGTAAATTGCTCAATTAATGCAACTCTACCTAATTGAGAACTACTTACATTGATATTTGAAGATAATACATTATTTGTGATATCTGCATCAGTACCACCATTTACATTGCTTATTGTAACTTCAATAGCATAAACTTGTTCTGTACTTTCATTAAATACAATATCATGAGTAAAGTCATAAGAATCACTAGTTGCAATATTTACTCCTGTTACAGAATATGTTCCTACAGAAGTTCCTCCATCTATTGTATAATCCACATCAAAAGATGTAATAGGGTCAGAACCAATATTTCTTACAGTCCCTGTTATATTTACATCTGTACTTGGCATTACAAATCCTGGGAATGTTAAATCAGTAAGATTTGCATCAATTGCATTACAATTTCCTCCAATTGCATAAACTGAATAATCTCCTGTTGCTGTTGTTTGGTTAACTTGTGCACCATTATAACTAACTGTAACAGTATTACTTGTTCCACCTGTCCAATTAAATGTATAACAATCATTATCCATTACACAAACTTCAGTAGTTTCAGTAATATTCCATTGGTATATCCCATGAGAGGCGATAACATCTCCATCTGCATTTACTATTTCCCATCCTTGTCCACCATGACCGTCAGTTTGAACTTCAACAGTAATTTGTCCGTCTCCATTTGTTACATGAGTTGAAACAATATTATTTGTTGCGTCTGCATCACCTGTCATATCAAAGTTGGCATTAATAGTATAATATGCCAAACCAGATAAATCTGCAGTTTGAGTAAACGTATAATCATAAGATGTTGAAGGAGCTATATTTACACCTGTTACATTTTCTGTAACTGGGGTTCCACCATCAATAGAATAATTTACAGAAAAATCAGTTATTGCAGATCCTCCATAGTTAAATACAGTTACAGTCACATCTTCTGATGATGTCAAAGTACATCCTGCATCGTTATTTGGCTCACTAATAGCAGTTAAACCACCATCAGCCACAGTATTTTCATAAACTGAAATATCATCAAGATTAATTCTAAACATATTAGTACAATCATGATGTTGAAATGCAAAATATACAGTTGATTGACCAGCATATGCTGATACATCTACAGTTTTTTTAAAATACTCATTTCCATCAGGACCATGTGCTAGAACAGTATCATTAGGATAGATCTCACTAAAATCACTAATAGCTGTACCTGTTGTAGATACTAAAACTCTATAAACTTCAGAAGGCCATGCTTGATCTTGAGCTCTTACATACCATTCTAAAAAAATAGTACCACTAGCAGAACTTAAATCAATTACCGGCGTTATTAACCAATTATCAGGAGTTAATGCTCCTGTACCATTAGCATACGAAGCCGATGTAACTTCATTTGATCCACCGTGAGGACCTGAAGAACCTATTGCCCATTCGTAAGTATCTCCATCATTATCAATTGTAGTCCATGCACTTAAATCACCTTCAAAATCTTCGGTAAAATAAGTTACCATAGTAGCTTTTTCCTGCATAGTATTATTAGGAACAGGTTTAGCAGGTCGCTGTATTTTCCTTACAGCATCACTTTTTGTTTGATATTGCTGTGCATTGACAAAGCCAAAAAGCATAACAGCAATCATTGCTAAGTAAAGTTTTTTCATTGTTAAAAAAATTTAGTTAAATAAAAATTAAAGTGCTAATATATGTATAAATATCACAACAAACAAAAATACCCACTGTAAAGATGGTGTTTTTACACAATTTAATTTCTACGTAATAACACGTACGTTACTGAATTCTAGAAAGAATCAATATACAGCACCCCTACATTTTTAATTCTAGCAAGTTATAATATTATTCTTATTTCACTTTATAGTTAAATAGAAACTCGTTATCGGCTCCTACAATAAGATTGAATTCTGCTTTTAATCCTTCGAAACGTGCTATGCTAAATCCTGTTTGACCTTTTAGCGGAAAACCTTGATATAGTGTTGCATCGCTGTTTATTAAATAAATTTCATCTTCTGATTTTAGAACAACTCCTAGTTTTTTTACATTCTCGGGAAATTGATAATATGATGGTTTCTCTGATATGTTTGAATTAAAATTATATTCTAGTATTACTTCTTTTTTATAATTATATGCAATTAATTTTGTTTTGTCGGCAAATATGTAATCTCTTCTATAATCTCCATCTATATCTCTAAATAAGAAAAAGTGCTCTTCACTAAAATCATTAAATTTAAATGTTTTCACGGTTCCATCAAAGTAGATAAATTTTATTTGACCTTTACTATCGGTTGTAATTAAGCGGTCTTTATGAAGTTCTGTTTTCTTATCTAAAACAAAATTATTATTCCACGATTTATTGTAATAATCCGATACTGCAACTCTTGTTTTTCCTTTTCTGTCTAAGATATAGGTTTTTAAACTGTCGGCAAAAACAATATAATCTTTAGTGTCTATTCTAAAATGTTGTGGTGTTGTGTGAACAATATTGTCGCTTTCATCAAATTCCCAACCTTCTAAAACATTGCCTTCAATATTATAAAGTTTTGCTTTCTTTTTTAAATCGGGGATTAATATTCTGTAGTCTCTATTTTTATCGTAATCGAAAAGAGCTAAGCCACATGAAGCTCCATTATTTATATTTATGGGATATCGTTCTACATAATTTCCATTTCTATCGATAAGATGAATTTTGTTTTTTGTATTGAATAAATATTGCAGCTTTTTGTTCTTATAGAAATCTACTTGATAAATCTCGCCCAATATTCTTTCGCCAATATTCTTTTTCCAAAGTATTCTTCCTGCATCATTTATTAAATAAATATTGTTCTTTAGGTCTTGTACAAAAATCTCGTTTTTATTGTTTTTATGATTTAATACAACCTTTGGCTTAAATGCAAGTGCAGTGTCCATTTTGCTTTCCCATACGGTTCTTGGTTTATCTTTTGAAATTGGATTATAATTTATATATACTGTATTATATAGTAAGTCGTTTTCAATTTCAGATTGATATATAAGCGATTTAAACTTGCCTATCAATTCTTTGTTTTCTTCAATTTTTTTAATGTAATCTTTATTAAAATATGTAGCTGCATAGTCTGTAAAGGCAGGAATATCAACATAAAGATTGAAATTAGCCGATGAAGAAACCCTATCTTTTATTTTATTATATTGAATGCTGTTATCAAGAGTTTTTTGTAATACATTATCGTAAATAACACTCGACAAAGATTTTACGGAATTACCAAAGACTAAATAATTATCGATATAAGTAAAATATTCTCCTGTGATATTTGCAAACACATCGCCAAAAATAGTACTAGGAATATTTATTGGTAAACTATATATTGTTTGCGATGTTTCATCATCAATTTTGTATTCTGTTTCTAAACTTGTTGTTTCAACTCCTTTTAGCCCTGCATAAGCATCTAATAAAATATTTAATTTATCTTTTGCCATGCTTTTGCTTAGTGTTTTTATTGCTACAAATGCATTCTGATTATAATCTAATTTATTAATATCGGTATAAAAAACAATTATTTCATCGTCTAAAAACGAATAAAATTCTTTTTGTAAATTGTAATTATATTTTGTTTTTATTTCGTTTAATTTCTTATTGTGCTTTTCTAATGCTTTGTTATATTCTAAATATTTATTGTATGATTTTTCATACTTTTCTTTATCGCTAATTCCGTAAAGCAAAAACATAGAGGTGTTTGCAGGAAGAATTTCTTCAATATCGAAAGAAACGGGTGCTTGTCCTTTAAAGATATTCATATAATTATTTAACGAATCGCTTAAATATGAAAAGCCGTTTAATAGTATCTCGTTTTCTTTTATATAAAAATCTAATTCTGTTTGATCTGTAAATGCTGAATTTGCATCAATTTTTGCCAATATACTTTTTGAGAAAACAGGTTTTAACAATTCTGAGATTGAATTAACATTTAAATATAAATTTGCATCAACATTTGCTCCGGCAGTTAAAGCAATTCTTTTATATATAGGATTATCTAAAACCGATACATTTACATTTATTTGTCTTATTGCTTTTTCAATCAATAATTTAGATTTTGATATGATTATAACCCCACTTAAAATTGAGAATGAATATTTTTTCCCTGTTTTTAAAGTGTATATTTTATTCTTATCGTATTCGCTTATAGATAAATCTCCTTCTTTAAGAAAAAATGTACTTTTAATCAGGTCAGCATTTACATTTAACTTATTTTGAACAACAAAAAGAAAATCTATATCCTTTTTACCCGATTTATGTGCTGATATAAGTAATGATTTTTTAAAATAATTATTTCTTAAATTATCGTCTTTGTTAAAAATAGAATCTAATGTAACCAGCTCGGTTTTAATATCTTTAAATATTTTTAGTTGAGTAAGTTCGTTCCAATAAACCGATTTGTTATTAATATTAGTTGAAAAATCGTTAAGATTATTAATCTCGAATATAAGCGAAGCATCGGTTGGTATGGCGTTAATTGACGAAGAAAGAACTTTTTCTTTTTTGTTAAGCACAAAATATCCGGCAATTCCTATACCAATGGCAACAAGTAAAACAACTAGAATAATAATAATTTTCTTCATCTTTAAATATTAATTATTTTTTTACTAACTCTATTTCGAACAATTTATCCCAACGTTTTCCCGTAACATAAAGCTTCTTATTTTCATGATTATAAGCAATTCCATTTAATACATTATCGTTCTCATTAATGTATTTTTCGGGTATAATATCTGTTAAATCTATGTTGGCTTCAACTTTTCCTGTTTCGGGATTTATTATTACAATATTATGCGAAAGGTAAATATTAGCATAAATTTTACCATCAATATATTCTAGTTCGTTTAGGTTTATTATAGCTTTTTGGTTATCAAAGACTTCAATTTGTTTAATAACCGAAAATGTATTTGGTTCTACAATATAAAGTTTATGCGAGCCATCGCTCATAATTAAATCTTTACCATAATTTGTAATTCCCCAACCTTCGGTATCATAAGTGAAAGATTTTTTTAAACTAAGGTCTTTTTTATTAATAACATAAGCTGTTCTAGATTGCCAGGTTAATTGAATAAATTCATCTTCGAAAGCAACAATTCCTTCTCCAAAAACTTTTGGAGGGAGAATATATTCGTCTAATACTTTACCTGTTTCAAGTTCTGTTTTTTTAAATGCCGATTCGCCCCACTGTCCTGTGCCTTCGTACAATTGCCCATTATCGAACAACAAACCTTGTGTGTACGATTTTGTTGAGTGTGGGTAGGTATTAATTATTTTTGCTTTATACTGAACGGGGGCAATATCCGATTTAAAAAACAAACTGACATCGGTTCTTTTGTTTTCGCCTTTATACCACGATACTATTCCAAAAATATGTTTTCCTGTAATTAAACTTGATGTTACAAAAGAGAAAGTACTTTTGCTTGCATCAAATACATTTACTTTATTGGCATCTAAAAACAGAACTACAGAATCTAAGTTTATTGAATCGGCATTTTGTGTTTCTAAAATAATTGTATCGCCTATTGTGTACTCACTTCCGTTTGATGGTGATATTATTTTCTTACCTGAAAAAATTGGTTTTGGTGATTTATTTTCGGTATCATTACATTTTGGAGTGTTAGCTTTTTCGTTTCCGCAAGAAAATAATATTACAGAAAACAATCCTAATAAAAAATATTTTATTACTTTTCCTTTAAATTCCATTCGAAGCCGTCTTTTTTATCTTTAATTTCAAACCCTAAGTTTGTTAAATTATCTCTGATTTTATCAGATAATGCAAAATCTTTATTTGCTTTTGCTTCTAACCTTAAATTAAGAACCATATCTACAAGTTCATCGAAAAGCGAATTGTTACCGGCAGAAGATTGCTCTTGTTTCAGTCCTAAAATTGTAAATACAATATCATTATAAAACTGTTTAAGTTCCTCAATATCTTCAATATTTAATTTCTCGGTTCCGGCATAAACAGAATTTATTATTTTGGCTCCGTCAAACAGTTTCGATATAGCAATTGGTGTGTTTAAATCGTCATTTATTGCATCGAAACAAGCATCAATCATTGGTTTAATTTCTATGGTAGATTTATCTGAAACCGGCAATTTATTAATTGTTTCTACTGCTTTCAATAAGCGGTCTAATCCTTTTTCGGCTGCTTGTAGGGCTTCGTTAGAGAAATCTACAGTGCTTCTGTAGTGTGCCTGAAGAATAAAAAAACGAATTGTCATTGGAGTATATGCTTGTTCCAATAATTTATGATTTCCTGTAAAGAGTTCTTCAAGAGTAATAAAATTACCAAGCGATTTTCCCATTTTTTGTCCGTTAATGGTAATCATATTATTATGCATCCAATAACGAACAGATTCTTTTCCGTTTGCAGCTGTAGATTGTGCTATTTCACATTCGTGATGTGGAAATTGTAAATCGAGACCACCGCCGTGAATATCGAATTCTTCGCCTAAATATTTGGTACTCATAGCCGAACATTCTAAATGCCAACCGGGGAAACCATCGCTCCATTTAGATTTCCAACGCATTATATGTTCCGGTTTTGCTTTTTTCCAAAGAGCAAAATCTATACTGCTTTTTTTATCTTCTTGACCGTCTAGTTCTCTTGTATTTTCGAGCATATCTTCTATATTCCTGCCCGAAAGTTTACCATATTTATAACTACTATTATATTTTTCTACATCAAAATAAACCGAACCATTAACTTCGTATGCAAAACCATTTTTATCGATATCTTCAATCATATCAATTTGCTCCATTATGTGTGCCGAAGCTCTTGGCTCTATACTAGGTTTCAGAATATTTAATTCATCGGAAAATTTATGATACCTATCGGTATAATACTGAACAACTTCCATTGGTTCAAGCTGTTCTAAACGTGCTTTTTTTGCAATTTTATCTTCACCTTCGTCAGCATCGTTTTCTAAATGCCCTACATCTGTAATATTTCTTACATAACGTACTTTATAATCTAAATATTTTAAATATCTGAAAAGTACGTCAAATGTTATTCCGGGTCGTGCATGTCCTAAATGCGGGTCGCCATAAACAGTTGGTCCACAAACATACATTCCTACATGACCTTCAACAATTGGTTTAAATTCTTCTTTTTTTCTGTTTAAAGAATTATATATTACAAATTTTGATTTATCAGACATTTTATTCTACTTTTCCTCCGTATTTTATATCAACTTTCTTGAAATTCTTGTATATTACCGTTTTAGAAAGTTTTCCATCGGTACCATAATAATATACTTTTCCATCTTTCAATCTACCATTTTCAAAATAACCATCTTTATATTTTTTATGATTTGAATTATACATGGTAGTATTGCCGGTACCATTAAACCTTTTAACATTTGCATTGGTGTTAGTTGTAGTTGTTTTAGGTTCTTCTGTTTTGGGCTCAGTAGTTTTTTTATCGGAATCCTGAGTGTAATACTTTATTGAACTCGGGTCTTGTTTACCATCAGCAAATGTTCTCTCAGAAAGTAATTTTCCGGCTTCGTCATATTGCTTTATAACTCCTTCTTCTTTACCGTTTTCCCACTTTCCTTCAATCATTATTTTTCCATTTGGATGATAATATTTTTGCTCTCCTGTACGTTTTCCGTTTTCGCTGTAATTCCAATCGTAAGATAAGTTACCATTTTTATGATACATTTTGTATTTACCTACCCATTTGTTTATTTTCCAGTCTCCTTCTTCAGACACTTTACCATCTTCGTAATAAAATTTTGCATAACCATTAGGTCTGTTTTTTACATAAGTGATTTCACTTTTTATAGTTCCGGAAGGATAGTATGCTTTCCACTTAGCTTCCTTTTTATTGTTGATGTATTTACCTTCTTCTTTCTTTTTATCACCGGAATAATAGTAAATCCAATAACCTTGTTTAAAATTATTTTCATCAAGTTTATTTAAGGTGTCGTTTTGAGAATATCCTTTAAAAAAGAACAATCCTAAAACTACCACAACCCAATACCTTAGTGCCATTATTAAGTTTATTTAAGTTAAACACAATTTAACTTTCAAAGTTATTAATTTAATTCATAAATTCCCAATACTTTATTGTTAATAGTATTAACAAAATAAAGTGTTGGGAATCAATTCAATAAGTCTAAAATGTGAATTTATCTGCGACCACCACGGCTTCTTCCTGCTGATCTCGAACCGGAATTAGAACGATTTAAATTTCCACTGCTTCGTTGCCTTGAAGAAGAACTTCTTTGTCTTGCACTTGAATTATTCCTCTGCTGAGAAGAATTACTCCTATGCTGTGTACTAGAATTATTTCTTTGTGGAGATGTCCTATTATTCCTTTGCTGAGCAGAAGAATTATTTTGTCGAGTGTTAGTACTATTATTTTGTCTTGCACTAGAACTATTATTTTGTCGAGTATTTGTATTTGTTCTAGCATTAGTATTTCTGTTAGAAGTATTATTTGGTCTAGTATTATTTCCATTAGATGGTCTGCTATTATTGTATCTTGGATTGGTACGAACAACCGTTCTGCTAGAATATGTTCTATGGTAAACCGGTGGGCGTACAACAACAGCTCGTCTACTATGAACATAAACACCTCTGTTTGTAACAACAACTGTTCTTCTGCTATAAGTTGTATATGGCACAGGTCTGTACGGGTGCCAATACGATGGATAATATCTCCAATAATATGGCGAATGATAATAAGTATAATGTGGAGCAAACATTACTCCCCAAATTGGCCATAAATTTACATGAACATGAACTTTTGGTTCTGGTTCTACATAATAATTTTCACCATAAATTTCCTCATCTCCTTGACACTGAACTTTTATTTCTTCGTCAGAAACTTTTTCTACATTTATTGTTGCAATATCTTGAAATTGATTTTCACCCAAAACTGCTTGTAGAATAATTACTCTGTAATTTCCTTCCGATTTTTCTACAACTCTTATATAATCTATTGTGCTATCTCCATTCAAATCGAGATTATTTATACCTACTTTTTCGTCGTTTAGTTGTTTTTCAAAATCTTCTAAATCTTTTGCGTCTTTAAATAAATCTAAAACTGCCGAAAGTTCTAAATTTTCTCCTTGCTCACTTACAGGTGCTATTGCTGCTGTTTCTGCTTGCTCTTGCGAAAATACCGAAGTACTAACAAATATTGCTATAAAAAATAAATAAATTGTCTTCATAATAAAATAGTTTTAATTGCTTTTGCAAATATAGTACCATTTTAAAAATTTTCTTTATTTTACGATGATAAAAAGAATTTTACATCAGGGCAAACCTTTTTTTTAAAATTTAGATGTTAAGATTTATAAGCTGTTAATTTTTTTGTTTTTCCTTTTGTCTTGAAACAAAAGAAAGAAAAATTCAAGACCACATCTACGTTATTTCTATGATGTCGAGAAAGCACGCTTAAAAAGTAGAATTGTTTTTTATACCTGGTTAATCCGCATTCAGGAAATTGCGTTAAAAAAATACAAATAGAATCTCGTGTTCTTGGCGATTTAGCTAATAACCTAAGTTCGATTAATAATTTAATTCTCAGAAAACCAAAAGGGCATTAGATTTATGCTAAAAATCAGGAAATTATAA
>Ga0256913_10000502_pt1 | contig 20243 bp, 15 predicted proteins | sample Axial_MatmetaG_FD_185970 | JGI IMG/M metagenome (GOLD analysis project Ga0256913, IMG submission 185970) | Deep-sea worm associated microbial mat communities from Axial Seamount, Juan de Fuca Ridge, Pacific Ocean - Axial_Mat | ecosystem: Environmental > Aquatic > Marine > Oceanic > Microbial... | reverse complement strand
TTTAGAATTCACGGAGAAAAAAACCGCGTGGAAGAACTTCCGCGTTTTAATCATCTTGAAGCGGCAATTTTAATAGTTTCACTTCTTACTAACAATCAATGTAAACATTTGCTTGTTAGCCGTAGTATAGATTTTAGTTATACTTATCATTATGACGTAATTAATAAAGCTTTAAGGTTTAGAGCTAATGCATATTTCGATTTGGATACCCTTGCACTTAATATGCGTGCAATTTCCGCTTCAACTCGTCCGATAGAATCTCTGGGATTCCATCAAAATGCAATCAGAATGATGAGTCATAATTACATAAAATTCGGACTTTCTCTTGTAACCGGAATTACCGGCTCAGGTAAATCAACAACTTTAGATTCCATTATAGATTATCATAATAAATTTGACCCGGCTCATATTGTTATTGTATCATCTCCTATCGAGTATGTTCATAAATCCAATAAAGCAATAGTGAGGCACAGAGAAGTTGGAAAAGATGTTCTTTCGTTTCAAGAAGGTGTTGTACAAGCTTTAAGACAAGACCCTGACATTATTGTTATAGGTGAAATGAGAGATCCTGAAACAATAATGGCGGCATTGGAAGTAACCGATACCGGACATAAAGTGTTTTCTACACTACATACGTCATCGGCTACTGAATCTATAGATAGAATTATTGCCGAAGTAAACCCGGTTGAACAAGAAAGAGTAAGGAACAGATTAGCTGATGTTTTGGTTTCGGTCGTTTCACAAAAACTTGTTCCTACCGTAGATAAAAAATTGGTTATGGCAAAAGAAGTACTGATAGTTACACCTAGCGTTAAAGCCGCAATAAAAAACAATAACACAAGCGAAATTTATATGATGATTATGCAAGGTGGTGCTCAAGGTATGATTACAATGGAACAAGATTTGCTACGACTTGTGAAGGAAAGAATAATAACAAAAGAAACGGCATTAAGTTATGCAAACAATAAAACCAGAATGTTACAATTGTTAAAGGTAAATTAACAAATGAAACCCATTATTACAGTATATAGCGAAGGAAGCGAGCTCAAATTAACTGTTTTAAGCAGAGAAAAAGGAAAAATATTTCTTTACAAAGCCTTTACAGTTGAAAACAAAGATAATCAAGCAGTAGATTCTACCGAACAACTTAACGATTTTACTGATGGTGAAATTATTTCCGATGATATTTCGTTCGATTCTTTAGACGGAATTACATCAACGGATGAAAGTAATGGTAAATCTTCCGTAGCTTCTGAAATTGCTTCCCGATTAGTAGATTTTGATCTTTCCAAAGCGCAATTTATACCGGTAATTACCGACCCTGATATTTCTTTTCATATTTTTGAAGGACAATTAGACAAAGATAAAAAGAAATCTATTGATAAAATAAGAGAAGAAATTAAAAACTCCAAAGGGGTTTTTCTGGAAAGAGAACAAGTGGATTATATTTCCATAGATGAAGATACACATCTTTGCATCTTTTCCGAACCGGATATAAAAACAGCAAACATAATTAATTCTGTGGCATCATATAATGGAAAAAGATATTATAAAATTCATTCCATTAAGAATGCCGAAATTGCTCTTGCAAACTTTGTATCTGCCACAACAAAATTTTTCCCTGAGGATTATTCCTTAATTATTTATATCGGGAAAGAATATAGCAAATTAATATTTTTGGAAGGTCAAAAATTAAAACACATTGGTGCAACATTAGATATCGGAACCAATAATCTTCACACCTATGATGTTTATTTTTCCAAAATATTATTGGAAATGGAAAACGGTGGAATACCTCGTTTAGATAATGTTGTTGTTTGCGGCGATGATCGTTCGGAAAACTTAATCTTATCTTTTTACGGTACATTTCCCGAAGCAAACGTTTCCGAACTTAAATTTGATATGTTCGATATCTTAAGTTTGCCGGAAGAAGAACAAAAAGAAGTTTCGTCATATTCCATCCCCATAGCAGCGGCTTACGAATTTTATGCCGAAGAAGATAAAGAAGTTACCGGAATTAATATTTTACCGAAATATATTATTGAGAACCAAAAGTTTTTGCAATTCGGTTGGCATAGTTTTGCAATACTGCCGTTACTCTTTTTTGCAACCTTTTATTTTACTTATTCTATCCTTTCAAATTTTCAGGAAATAAAAGAGTTGGATAATAAAATATTTAAATTGGAACAAATGGCAGCACAAAATCAAAATATAATTCAACAGATGGATCCGCTTTCCAAAAAGATTTCCGGTTTCGATAAAACACAGGCAATTTTAGATTCTGCAATGAGTGGTACGGAGATTTGGACAGGAACTTTGGAAAATGTTTCCAACTTCCTTGAACGTCGTAGAAATTTTTGGGTTTCCCATTTGGGAACACAAGATAATAATACGGTTATTTTAAAAGGGTTTTCACTTTCTCGAAGTGTTTTAACGGAATTTTCCAAATACAGTAATTCTTCAATACTTCAAAATATAATATACGAACCGTTGCGTGAAAAAAACGCCTTTGCTTATATAATGAATTTTAAACTTGATAAAAATAAAAAATAATGAATCGTAAATTAAAAAATACATTAATGCTAATAGTTTTACTCCTAATCATTGTTAGTGTTGGGGGTATATATTCGTATGTGTATCAAAAAGGAAAAATTGACAAAAGAAAAAAACGATTAAACGAACTGAATCTTAATGCTTACAATACCGAAGAATTGATAGCACAATTGAACAATTTAAAAGCACGGGTTGCAGAGTTAGATTCAATTTTAGCTCTAAGAAAGTTTAATATTCCCGTTGATTTACATCAATCTGCTTTTTATAATTTTGTTAATAAGGTAAGTTTTAATTTTGCCCCCGAATCTTTTGTTAATATAGAATACAAAGACTTGATTGTACAAGAAAATTTTAAATATTATACTTATCATCTTACCGGAACAGCATATTATAACGATGTTTATAAATTAATTTATGCTATTGAGCAAAGCAAAGAATTAAAAAAGATACTTTCATGTTCATTTGATAATCTGGTTAAAGTTGACGATGACGGTATACCACATTATTTGGTTAATTTTGTTATAGATTGTGCTGTCTATTTTTCAGATAACGATAGGTTTGCTTCTTCCGTTTCAAAGGAAAATCGTCTTACCCCAAATCCGCTATACGATATCTTTTATCCTTTAATCAGAAATGAAATACCGCCTAATATCGATAATTTGCTGGATGTTCAATCTGCACAATTATTGGCTCTTATTCCCGAGGGAGCCTTCCTTTCAGATTCTAAAGGAACAACATATCTGTTATGGGAAGGAGATAAAGTTTATTTAGGATATTTAACCGAAATAGATTACGATAACAATATTGTCCATTTTGTTCTTAACAAAGGAGGAATTATCGAAAAAATATCGTTAGGGTTAGATAAAAAGATTATTGTTAACGGAAAAGAATTTTTAAAAAACGAACAAAAGGATATAACTCATTAAAAAATGAAATTATAAATAAAAAGTGATTTCATTCCAGAAAATTATATGTAATTAAAACCGAGTGAATAAAATGAAAAAATTTACATTGTTACTTTTAATATTTTTGATTGCAACACCGATGTTTAGTCAAAAAAGTTTGGAAAAGAGATTAAGTCAATATGTAAATCCGAACGAGATAGTTTCTTTGGCTGAAGATATCCCTTTCGATAAGGCTATTGAGGTGTTAAGTAAAGTTAGCAAAGAAAATACAGGGAAAAAAATTATTTTAGCAACAACCTATTCCGAACCGATAGGTATAGAAATAAATAAACTTCCCTACATGCGTGCACTAAATATTATTGTAAATTATCATAATATGATTTATTCCGAAGATGCCGAGCAAATAATCGTTAAACCTAAACAAGATTTGAAAAAAAATCTGAGCGAAGACATATACGCTTCGGTAGATTCTCGTGAAGTTAAAATTTCCGCACTCTTTTTTGAAGCCAATATTTCAGATATGAAAGAACGAGGAATCGATTGGGAATTTTTACTTCAAAAAGCGGGAATGAGTTTTGGTGCAAAATTAACAACATTTTCTCAAGCACAAGAAGAAGAAGAAAACGGAGGCAACACAAATCAACAAAAAGCTAATCCGTATGAATTTATTGCGGGAAACAAAACCGCATTTAATATGGGAAACTTTACCGGTGATATTGTTGGAGCATTTAAATTTTTTGAAACAAACGGTTTGGGAGAATTAATTGCACGCCCCAACATTACCGTGCGCGATAAAACAAAAGGTCGTATTCAAATCGGTTCAGATATTTCAATAAAAGAAAGAGATTTTTCCGGAAATATAATAGATAGGTTTTATTCAACCGGAACGATTGTAGAAGTTGTTCCGTACATTTATACTGAAGATGGTGTCGATTACGTCTTGTTACAATTACAAGCTGAACGAAGTTCGGCAAATCCGGGTGAAATTTCAACAGAAATAAGAAAAACGGTTGCCAATACCGAAGTTCTTATGTTGAATGGTGAAGAAACAATTATTGGGGGTCTTTTTACAAACGAAGAAGTTGTTACCCGAAGCGGTATTCCGTTCCTCAAAGACTTGCCTTGGTGGGTTTTTGGAATTAGATATTTAACAGGTTCAGATAAAAAGGAAGTAATTAAACGTGAAATTGTAATAGTAATAAAGGTGGAGATTTTACCTCCGCTTAAAGAAAGAATTGCTCAAAAGAAAGGGGATTTGATAAAAAAAGCTATACTTGAGAACAATAATTATATTAATAATCTTAAAATTCAAAAAGACGAAGCCCATCAAATTATTAAAAATGATGAGTATGAAGAAGAGAAAAAGAATGAGGATAAAAAATAATTGTGAATTCAATTTTAATTGTTGATGATGATATTAAACTATGTGCTACTCTTTCGGAAGATTTAAACGAAATAGGGTATTTGACTCATTTTGTTACAAATGTGGATGATGCCCTGAAATATATTAAATCTTCTGCCGTAGATTTAATTTTACTCGATCTTAAAATGACTGATAAAGACGGATTTTATTTGCTCGAAAATCTTAATGACGCTATTAAAATTATTGTTTTAACTGCAAAAGTGGATATTGAAAGTGCCGTTAGAGCAGCTAAATTTGGTGTTAATGATTATTTGTTAAAACCGTTTGATTTCGATAAATTATTGCTTTCAATACGCAGGGTGCTTAATTCTATTTCCGACGATGCTAAAATTGAAGAAGTATAACTTTAAATTTAAACTGAATAATGTGCAATGAAGATTAATGTTAGATTATTATTAATTACTTTTAGTGTAATAGTAATAATTTCTTTGTCCTCTGCATTTATCTATTATTCAACAACAACTTCTCTCCTAAAAAATCAACATTCAAAAACTCTTCTTAATTCTAAAACCGATTTTAATATTGCTCTCCAAAAAATTATTTCTTCTATTGATAACGAACTTTATGAAATTACAGAATCTAAAGATTTTTCTGCAAATAGATTATCCGAGTTGGACTTTATTTTCAGAATTAATGAAAACAAAAAAATTTTAGAAAACGGTGTAGCTTTTAGTGATAAAATAAATAAAAATTTATTTGGAAATTCTTTCGATAAATTCTTGGAAATTTATCCTAACATTATCTTAAAGTATTATCAAAGCAACAGCAAAGAAGCGTTTTATTACGGCAAAATAATAGATGAAGAACTACTTGACGAATTAAGTGAAAAAATAAGAGCGGAACTTGTTTTAATAATTGATAATATCCCGTATGTATTTTCACATCAACAAGAAAACAAAAAATATTTAGCCGATTTTTCCGAAGCGGCCAACCTGAAAAATTTTAACAAGCGTGAAAAAGTATTTTATAAAGAGTTAGAGAACGAAGATTTTTTTGCAGGTATTTTAACCCCTGAATATTTGATTTTTCAAAATAAACCGATCAGCTTTCTTCTTTTTAACGTTCCAACAGATTTAGCTGAGTTTAGAGAGAAAATAAAAACTATAACAATTACCATAGCATTTGCCGGTGTTTTGTTGGCGTTAATATTTATTTTACTTTTTACAACAAAATTCAGAAAACAAATTTCGCTTTTAAGCGAAGGCACAAAAATTATTTCGGAAGGCGATTTATCGTATAGAGTCCCTGTAATTTCTAACGACGAATTGGGAAACCTCGGGAAAATATTTAATAATATGCTCGATCACATCCAGGCAAATGAAAAATTGGAAAGACAATATAGTGAGCTTATTACAATAATTAACGAAACCCCGTTGTTAAAAGAACTTACGGATACGGTTCTCGAAAAAATATTGCAAACAACCGAAATATCTTTCGGAGTCTTTTATCTGGTAGATAATAATAATGCAAAAGTTATATCCAGCTACGGTATTAATCAATCCGTATTGAAATCAGACAATACAAAAAACTTATATTCCGATGTAATAGAGAATAAAAAAATAATAGAACTTACCCTTGATGAAAGCCCGTCGATTTTGAAAACCGGATTAACGGAAATACAAATTCGTTATTTATTAATTATGCCTATTGTATTTAACAAAAAAGTATTGGGAATTATTGAACTTGCTTGTGAACATAAACCCCAAAATTCACCTTTGGTTTATCTGAATAGAATAAAAGAACAACTTGCTGTGGGGTTAAATAGTGCGGTTTCTTATGAGCAGTTGGAAAATTTAGTTAACGAATTACGTATCCTAAATGATGAATATCAAAAGCAAAATTTGCAAATTTCTCAGCAAAATTCGGAATTGATAGAATTACACGAAGAATTGAAAAGACAAACCGAAGAATTGGAAAAACAAAGAAAAAAAGCAGTTGAACTTTCAATTGTAAAATCACAATTTCTTGCAAATATGTCGCACGAATTACGTACTCCGTTAAATTCAATACTCGGTTTAACCGAATTAATTGCCGAAGACAGTACTACATTCCCGAAAACAAAAGACAGATTAAAAATAGTTTTACGTAACGGAAAAAAACTACTTGCCATGATTAATAATATCTTGGAGTTTTCTAAAATTGAAGCCGGTAAGTTTGAAATTACAAAATCCACTTTCAGTTTAAGTGAATTTTTGTTGGATATTTTTAATGCCATGGAACCTCTTGTTACGGAAAAAGGATTAAATTTTCGTGTTGTTATTGAAAGCGAATACGACATATTGATTAATACGGATAGACATAAATTAGAACAAATACTCCTTAACCTTTTAAGTAATGCCATTAAATTTACCGAAGTGGGTGAAATTAATATTATATGTAAACCTATGGAAAATTTATCCTTAAAAATAGATGTTGTTGATACCGGAATAGGAATTTCGGATGAGGATAAAATAAGAATTTTTAACGAGTTTGAACAAGTTGATTTTACATCTTCCCGAAAATATCAAGGAGCGGGTTTAGGATTAGCTATTTGTAAAAAATACACCAATCTCTTGGGAGGTAAAATTACCGTTACCAACAATTACGGGCAAGGTTCAATTTTTTCGCTTTTACTTTCTAATGTAATTTTAGAAAAGTTTTTGGTAAACGAAAAAATCTGTTATCAAAATAAAATTGCTGATAACGAACATAACAGAAAAAAAATTATTTTAATTAACAGAGATGAGTCCGATAACCGTAACATTCTCAACTTTTTTAGTAAAAATAATTTTGATGTTGTTGAAAGCAAAGCGGAAAGCGGAGTATTAAATCAACTTAAAAATATTTTGATTGACGGAATTATTTTGGATATGAAAATATCTTCTCCCGAAGAATGGATGCTGATCTACAATCTAAAGGCAAATAAAGAATTAAAAAATATTCCCTTTTTCTTTTTTATCCGCTGGGCCGAAAACAAAAATTTTATGTCAGATTTTACAATAGATTTTGTTGTTGATATTTATGATAAAGAATATTGGAAAAAAACATTCAGCCTTGCCCGTAACTATTATAAAAAGGAAATTAATTCTTTTAAGATTATAAGTAATAAAACTGAAGAAATTGAAAAAAACATAGTTGAAATTGATGGGAAAAATCTTATTCCTGAGCAGAGCGATAAAATATCCGCTGTAGATTTGATTATAATAGATTTATCTCTGTTTACCGGAAAAATATCGGATGAAATAATAAACATGAAAATTCCGGTAATATTTGTGATTTCGGAGCAAATGATTTTAAATGATTTTGAAATTATCAAAAAAACATGGATGACTTTGGCGGAAAAATATTCCGTGGAAGAAGAAATTATATTGAAAGTACTTACAGAACAAATATTTTTAACAAAAGAAATTGAGAATAAGGCAACATTAACTTCGCAAATAAAGAGCCATCAAGAATTTGATGATAATATTGAAGCGGATAAAAGTGATTTTAACGTACTTGTTGTTGATGATGACCAAGACACACAATATACTGTAGGTGAAATTTTACAAAACATCGGATGCAAAATCACATATGCCAATAACGGGGCGGAATGTCTTTCCATTCTTAAGGAAATGAAACCCGACCTTATCTTATTGGATATAATGATGCCCGTAATGGACGGCTTTGAAACAATAAAAAAAATAAGAATTTCAGAAGAGACAAAAAATATAAAAGTATATGCCGTTACCGCCCAAGCTATGTTAGATGATATTGATATTATAAAAAATAACGGTTTTGACGATTTAATTACCAAACCCGTTAACGCTTCCACGCTTTCATTTAAAATACAAAAAGCAATTCAATTACGAAGAAGGATGATATGAGTAAAGTATTAGTTGTTGACGATCAAAAAGATAATGTTTTTGTTCTGGAAGATAGATTAAAAAGAGAAGGCTACGATGTTTTAAAAGCATATGACGGACAAACATGTTTAGACATTGCCGAACAAGCTTTACCCGATATAATTTTACTGGATGTAATGATGCCCGGAATGTCGGGGTTTGAAGTTTGCAGAAGATTGACTACTACCGAAAAAACCTCCAAAATACCGGTATTGTTGGTTACCGCACTTACTGAAGCGGAAGAACTGAAAGAGGGATTTCAATCCGGAGCGTTTGATTACATTAAGAAACCGTTTAACAGAGTTGAACTTATTGCAAGGGTTAAAGCCGCCATACGTTTTAGCGAAACGCAAAAAGTAATGTTGGAATTAGAAAAAATACGAACATTTTCCGCTACGGTTTCAACAGCCAATCATGAAATTAAACAACCCTTAACATTAATTAATTTATCTACTGCGGCAGTAAATCGTGAACTGAGCAAAGATGAAATTAACAAAGAAGCAATAAAAAAACGAATAGGGTTTATTGAAGATGCGGCACGCGATATAATCTCTGTTTTAGACCAACTAAGTTCAATAAAGACCCCTGTTTTAACGGATTGGGTAAATGATGTTAAGTTAATTGATTTGCCTAAAAAAAAGCAGAATTAGATTATAAGTGATTGGATTATTGATAAAATTTCTTCAAAATTAAACGGTTTTTTTATTTTTTGGGTTATGTTCAATTTCGGAAAATCCGTTTCAATCGGTTCTGCCGAGCCGGTTGTAAGAATTATCGGAATATCTTTTTGTGTTTTTCTTATCTCTTCTATACATTTTAAACCGTCAACATCAGGCATTGTTTTATCCATAATTATTAAATCCGGTTTTTTTGCTTTGAATTTTTCTAATGCTTTTTTCCCGTTTTCTGCGGTAATTACAGTATAATTATACGAAGATAATAAATCGGAAAAAAGTTCGAGAATTATTTTATCGTCATCCGCAAGCAAAATAATTTGTTCTTTTTTACCTTTTGTAAAAGTTTTTTCAACAGCCGGTAGTTTAATTAAAAATTCCGTTCCTTTATCAGTTTCACTTGTGGCTGTAATACTTCCCTTATGGTATTCAATTATTTTTTTCACTATTGATAGTCCGTAACCGGAATTTTTTTGTTTCCCTTTTGTACTAAAACCGGAATCGAAAATATTTTTTATCTTGTCCCGAGAAATTCCGGAACCGGTATCTTTAACGGAAATAATTACCGAATCGGTTTTCCTTTCGTTTTTAATTGCAACGGTAATAGTTCCGCTTTGTTGAATGGATTCAACCGAATTGACAATTAAATTCAATAAAACTCTATACAAATCGGTATAGTTTGCATATATTTTTTTTAAGTTTTTACCAAACAAAAATTTAAGCTTTATTCTTTGTGGTAATGTCGGTTTTACGGTATATTCAATATCGTGAACAACGTCTTTTAAGGAAATTAAATTTTTTTGTTTTACTTCTTTTCCGGAAAGAGAATTGGTAATATCTATTGCTCTTAAAGTATTTGCTTTAATTGTGGAAATAAGTTTGGAGGCTTTTTTATTTCCTTTAATAAGTTTGTCTAAAACTTCGGCGGAATTTAAACTGCTCGAAAAGATATTGTTTAAATCATGCACCGTTTGTTTAATGTGTAATTGCAAATCTTTTTTGTTAAGATTCTTAGACATTGGGTTTCCGTATTTTTATAATCTATCTGTGAAGATTATATTTTTTAATTTTAGTATAAAGCGTTTTTTGGCTTATTCCTAAAATATGGGCGGTAGTTTCACGATTCCAATCATTGGAATCGAGGATTTTTTTTATATGAATTTTTTCCAAGTCGTCTAAACTTAATTTTTCAAATTCTTCGGAATAAATAGATTCATTACTGTTATCTTCCAGCAAAGGTAAATTTAGGTCTTTCGGTTGAATTTCCTTATTATCTGAAAAGATCAATGATCTTTCAATAGTATGTTCAAGTTCACGCACATTACCCGGGAAAGGGTATCTTAACAGCAAAGTTTCTGCTTCTTTTGAAAGATGTTTAACATTATGAACCGAAGATTTTTTCTGTAAAAAATATTCGGCTAACATAAGCACATCTTTTCCTCTTTTTTTAAGGGGCGGAATTGTTAGAGTAATAACATTTAATCTGAAGAGCAGATCTCTTCTAAAATTTTTTTTGTCTGCTTCTTCCATTAAATTTTTATTTGTTGCTCCAATTACTCTAACATCTGAAGATAAGTTTGTAACGCCTCCAACTCTTCGAAATTCTCCGTTTTCCAAAAACCGTAATAATTTAGGTTGTAAAATTAAACTTAGTTCTCCTATTTCATCTAAAAACAATGTGCCACCGTGGGCAATTTCAACAAGTCCTTGTTTAGAGGTTTTTGCATCTGTAAACGCTCCTTTTTCATATCCGAAAAGTTCACTTTCAATAAGCGAATCGGGTAAAGAGGCACAGTTAACCGCAACGAAAGGTTTTGAACTTCTGGTGGAGTTTTTGTGAATAAATTCTGCGAACAGTTCTTTTCCCGTTCCGGTTTCTCCTTCAAGCAGAATGTTGGAATCGGATTGAGCGGCTCTTTTGGCTAACGAAATAACATCTTGAATGGCTTCGCTTTCGCCTATTATTGAATGAGGAATTGTTTTTTGTACTTTTGTTTCGAGCAACTCTTTTTGGATTATTAAATTTCTGTGCTCAAATGCTCGTTCTATAATAATTACCAATTGACCGAATTCGTACGGTTTGGTTATAAAATCGTAAGCTCCGTCTTTAATGCATTGTATAGCTGTTCTTATTTCCGTTTTTGCCGTAAGTACAATAACCTGCAGGGTAGGGTGATGTTCTTTTGTATATTTTAATACTTCTTCACCATGTACCTCGGTCATTTCTAAATCCAGTAATAATAAATCGTATGGTTTTTTCTTCAGTTTTTCAATTGCATATTTCCCGTCAAAAGTAATGTCAACGTCATACCCTTCATTTATTAATTCTTCCTTAAGAAGGTAGCATAAAGTTTGATCATCATCTGCTATTAATATCTGTCCTTTTTTCATACTGCTCATTTATTATTATTTAATCTACAAATATATGAATAATTTTAGAAATCTTTGGAAAAGATGCAAAAATCACAATGCATATTATCCTGTGATATAATGCGAATGTGGATAATAATTTAAGGGATAATATTATAAAAGGAGATAAAAACTCCACAGAATATTCTGCGGAGCAAAAAGTTAACTTGCGGAAGCGGATTTTTTATTGCTTTCAATGTATATGGGCGGTGCTCCGTTTGCTACGGTATCTTTGGTAATCAAACATTTTTCAACATTTGTTTTTGATGGGAGTTCATACATAATATCCAACAACGTTGCTTCTACAATTGAACGGAGTGCACGTGCACCGGTTTTTCTTTCAATTGCTTTTTGAACGATTAGTTGCAATGCTTCTTTTTCAAACTCAAGTTCAACGCCTTCCATCATAAATAATTTTTTAAATTGTTTAATAATAGAGTTTTTCGGTTCCGTTAAAATTTTAAGCATTGCGTTTTCGTCAAGAGGTTTTAAAGCGGCAATCATCGGTAAGCGTCCTACAAGTTCAGGTATCAATCCGTATTTAACCATATCGTCTGGTTGAACTAATTGTAAAATTTCATCTTCTTCGTAATGATGGTGAACTTCTTCTTCAGTATCGAATCCCATTACGCTTTGGTTAAGTCGCGAAGCAATAATAGGGGTAAGCCCGTCGAAGGCCCCGCCCACAACGAAAAGAATGTTTTTTGTATTTACATTTATCAGACTTTGTTCGGGATGCTTTCTTCCTCCTTTTGGGGGAACACCGGCAACGGTTCCTTCCATAATTTTAAGAAGAGCCTGTTGAACGCCTTCGCCGGAAACATCTCTGGTTATAGAAGTGGATTCGCTTTTACGTGCAATTTTATCTATTTCATCAATGTAAACAATCCCTTTTTCTGCTTTGTCCAAATTATATTCGGCGGCTTGCAATAGGCGAACAAGAACCGTTTCCACATCATCTCCCACATAGCCGGCTTCGGTTAACGTTGTTGCATCGGCAATGGCAAAGGGAACGTCCAAAATTTTTGCAAGTGTTTGGGCAATTAAAGTTTTACCTACACCGGTTGGTCCCACAAGTAAAATATTACTTTTTTCAATTTCCACATCATCGAGCTCAAAAAACGAAGAACTCGAATTTATTCTTTTATAGTGGTTATATACAGCAACGGATAGAACCTTTTTTGCATGGTCTTGCCCGATAATGTATTCATTTAATTTTTTGTGAATAATATCAGGTGTAAGCAAAGTATCCGGTGTGTTGTCGTTTTTGTATGCGGCAATATTGCTTTTTAATATATCCACGCTTGAGCGGATACAATTATCGCAGATGTATACATCGGGGCCTGCAACCATGCTTGTAACTTCGTTTCCGTCTCTGCCGCAAAATGAGCATTTTATTTTCTTATCGTCCGTCTTGTTGTCGTTATCCATTTTTACTTTTCACTTTTTTGTTCTTTAATTGTTTTAAATTGTTTTGCACTTTTTCAAGGTATAATGAACCGGGAAATTTTTCAAGAAATTTTTCGTATGTAGAAATTGCGGAAGCATAATCCGTAACCCCATGTTCATATACTTGTGCCAACAGATAAAAACTTTTATCTGCAAAAATATTCATTTCTTTTTTATCAGACAATTCTTTTAAAATTTCAATTGCAACGGGGTAATTGTTTTCGGCTATTAAAATTTCGGCATATTTATATTTTGCAATATTATTAAGGAGCAAAAAATTTTCCGTTTGACTTAGTTCCTTAAAAATTTTTTCCGCTTCGGGAAATTTATACTGATATGTGTATAAATCCGCAAGAGCAAATTTTGCAAGATTAATCGAATCTCGCTTGCCCGTGTTTATAATTATGGATAGTTGTATTGCATCGTTAGCTAAATCATTAGATAAGTTTTTGGTAATGTCCGCAAGGGTAGTGATACTTCCGTTAAAATCATATTGATAAAATTGAATTTTTGCCAACAAAAATTTCGCTTCGGTTTTAGTTTTATTTTTTGTTTGGGAGGAAGCAAAAACGTTTTGTAAATTTTTTTTTGCCGACTTGAGTTTATTGTTTATCAAATAGATTTTCGAAAGTTGTAAATTGGCTTTCCCGTAATACTCGGTTAACGAGGAATAATTAATAGTTTTTTTGAAATATTTTGAAGCGCTATCCGTATTAAAAAATTGATAAAACCAAATATACCCGATTCGGTAAAAAGCCTGACTTTTCAAATTACCGCTTAGAAAAGGTAACAACGAGCTGTATGTTTTTAAGACGGGATAATATTTATCGGCATAGTTTTTTTTCGGCAGGGTAAGTGGTTTCCATTTGTTTTTTTGAGCTTGAGCTTTGTTTAACTTTGCTTCCAGTGTACGTGCAAATTTTATTTTTGCGTTTGGAATAAGATTAGAGTTTTGAAAATGTTCTATAAAATATTGATACATTTTTGAGGCGGCAATATAGTTTGAATTCTGATAAGCAATATTTGCCAGATTGTAAATGCGTATTCCGTTTCGGTTTTGTAGCTTGTCAAGTTCTTTTTCAAACTCAAATGCTTTATCATATTCGCCTTTTTTTATATAGAGAAAAGAGAGCAATTCTTTTATCGAATTATGAGCTTTATCTTCTTCCAAAACTTCTATACTTTCATCTAATGCCCCTGCTGCGTAAATATAGGATTCCATGCGCCTTTTTATATAATTTAACTGATTTGGCTGTGTTAATAAAAGAGAAGCATATTCCTCGGTAGCTTTTTTATAATTCATGGTATAAGCGTATACCGAAGCGAGTTGATAAGAAAATTGTTCGGGATTTTTTGCGGATTTTTTCCCTTCTTTTAAATAATTTATTGCAATTTCAAAAGCACGGTTTTGAATGGCATAGTTAGAAATTATTATGTAATTGATTGACGATTCAGGGTTTAACGCAAGTCCTTTATCCCAAACTTCTTCGGCTTTTTTCTTATTTCCGCTAATAAAATATGTTGCTCCTAACATTCCGTACAGATTAACATCATAAGGACGTTTGGAAATCATTTTTTTTAAAAGAGCAACAGATTTATCGTATTCTTTTAATTTTAGATAGATATTGTTCAGTGAGTTCAAATAATCGTTGTTATACGGCTTATTTTTATAAAGCTCCTCGTATAATTGCTTTGCCCGTTTTAATTGTCCCGAACTTTCAAATGTTTGTGCAAGTCGGTATTTATTATTTAACGAAGACTGAGCAAACAAAATTGTAAAGCTAATGAAAGAGAACAATATAATTTTATTAAGTGTCATAAGTCGTTTTCAAAAAATGTTCGTCAAAAATATTGCCTATGCCCAATATTAAATTAGGGTCAAACGTTCTTTTTATTTTTGCCATTTGGATAATATTTTCTTTACCATACATTTCCAAAAGATAATCTCGTTTCATTTTTCCTATACCGTGTTCTGCAGAAACTGTTCCCCCGAGTTCGGCGGCACGTTTGCAAAACAGTTGATAAAGGGTTTTGGCTTTTACAAATTCGGTTTCGTTTTTGGGGAGCATATTTAAATGAAGGTGACAATCTCCTATATGTCCGTAACAAATGTAATCAATATTTTCGGTATTAACGGCTTGCTTCATCTCTTCATAATATTTATGGAATTGTTCAACCGGAACTGCTGTGTCCGTTCCCACTTTACGTAACCCCCGTTTTGTTATTATTTCCGAAACTTTGGACGAGATAGCATGACGGAAAGTTTTGAATTTATCCAATTCGCTTTTATCCATTGCAAACCACGAATTTTCAATGTCGGCGGAATATTTTTCCATCAAGTTCATCCATTTTTCAAATAGAACTTCTTCCGTATTCTCAGTTGTTTCCTGTTCAAACCAAACAGCGGCATTGTGTTGGTCGTTTATTTGAGGGTAATCCTCTTTTAAAAATTGTAATGAGTAATAATCAAAAAATTCAATTCCGCGAGCATTAATATTGCTTTCGTTCTTTACCTTATTGTGTTTTCGGGATTGTAAACGGGCATCATCAACAAAATCGAGGGCATCGGCTTCGTTATAAAAAAACAATATGCCCGATATTAAATTATCTTCTTTCGGTAGCAATTTTAATTTAATTTGTGTAATAACTCCCAACGTCCCTTCGGAGCCGATAAATAAATCAATTGCGTCCATCTTTTTTTTGATATAATAACCTGCAGTGTTTTTTGTTTCGGGAATTTTATATTCTGGGATTTGAACTTTAATTTCCTTTCCGGTTTCAGTTACAAGTATAAAAGAATTATTGTTTGCAAAAACTTCACCACGCTTTAAGTTAAGGATTTCGCCTGTTGGCAAAACGATTCGCAATTCCAAAACATAATTACGCGTTGCTCCGTATTTAAAAGTTTTTGCTCCCGAAGAATTTGTAGCAACCGTTGCACCGATAAAACAATTTTGTTCGGTTGGGTCCGGAGGATAAAAGAGATTGTTTTCGGATATTCTTTCCTGAAATTCCACTAAAATAACCCCCGGTTGAACAACGGCAAATTTTTCTTTTTTATTTATTTCAATTATTTTATTCAATTTATTGGTAGAAATAACAATACCGCCTTCCGGCACTCTGGCACCGGTAAGGCCCGTGCCGTTGCCGGCAACTGTAACCTTTGTTTTTCTGATATTTGCTTTTTTAATTATTTCAATTACTTCCGTTTCGGTTTCAGGGTAATAAACAGCATCGCAATATCCCTTGTAATTTGCAGCATCTACCAGAAAATTTTCTATTTCGGATTGTTCTTTTTTTATTATCACAATTTTTCAATAATATAATTTGTAAAAATTATTTTATAAAAATCGTTTAATCGATTATATTATGTTTTTTCATTATGGTTTCCCATTCCTCTTCGGAGAGTGTTTCGGATTCTTCAATAAGCAGAATGGGAATATCATCTTCAATTCTATAACGGCGACGTGTGTTTTTATCAACAGATATAAGATAATTACCATCCAAAATCAAATCAGCTTTTGTTTCGGGGCAACATAAAACATCCAATAAATCTTTACTTATCATATTTTTTACTCAGTTGTTGTTTAATAAATATTCGGTTAAAATTTCAAATTCGTCTTCCGATAAATTTGTAACTGCCGGCATTTTACTTTTATATTCGGAATTCCTTTCAAGTTTTTTAGGGTTTTTAAGATAGTTTATTAATTCCGATTTATTCCATTTTGTATTTATTCCCTTTATCGACGGGGCAATTTCCGTACCGGAAAGAGTCTTTCCATGGCAATTGAAACAATTGGCTTTTTCCAATAAATTGATAGGAGTGTTTTTTTTGTTTTGCGGTATTGTCAAATTAGTTTCTTTTTCGGCACTTTGCTTTTGTGTAATTTCTGATAGTACCAACAACAGTATAAAAACAAACAAGACAGCTATAATCCATTTTTGAGCATTCGTCATATCTTTTTTTTATTTATCGATGGAAATTTCTTTTTCATAATATTTTTTGTAACTGACAATCGAATTACAAATTGTGCGGGCAACCTGTTGTTGCCCTTTTTTGCTTCTTAAATATTTTGCATCTTTACTGTTTGTTATAAAACCTGTTTCTATTAATATGGAGGGCATGGAAGCTCCGATTAGGACATAAAATCCCGCCTGTTTTACTCCGCGCGAAGGAATTGCTTTTACCTCTTTTTTCCAATTATTATCGAGAATTTCGGCAAGTTTTTCCGAGTAATGCATATAAGCGGAATGAGCCATTGATACCAAAATAAAATTTTCATCGGTTAACGATTTATATTTTTCTTTATCTTTTTCAAAATCTATTACGCTGTTTTCCACTTCGGCAACGCGTATCGCTTCTTGGGTTCTACCGGGACGTAAAAGATAAACTTCAAATCCTCTTGGATTATTAATCCACGGTTTTTCAACGGCATTTGCATGGATTGAAATAAAGAGTTTACCACGATTTTTATTTGCAATTTTGCCGCGTTCCATCAACTCAATAAATTTATCGTTAGAACGGGTTAAAACAACTTTTACTTCGGGCATTTTTTGTTTCAAAAACTTACGCAATTCCAGAGCAATAGAGAGATTAACATCTTTTTCTTTTAACTTTTTTACTCCGATTGTTCCGGGGTCTTTTCCGCCGTGTCCGGGGTCTATTACTATTACGTCAAAATTCCATTTTGCTTGTTCGGCCGATAAATCTTTAACAAATTTGTTTAATGCTCCGTTTTGAATTGTAATTAATATATCATCGGAATCAACATCTTTTGAAGACGATTGCATTGAGTTTGAAATTTTGTTACCGTTTTTCAAAGTAAATTCAATCTGTTTGTTCCCTTTTACGCTTTTAATTTTAATATTTTTTACAACTCCGGTAGGATGAAAATTTTGCAACAAATCCGGGTTAACCGAAACACCGGAAAGGAACAAAAAGAGTTTTCCTTCCAGAATAGATGTGCGGAACATATTAATTTTGCGTTTGGCTTTTATGCGGATTAATGTTCCGTTAGTCATTTCGGAAATTTCAATTCCGTAAATATCATATTTGGAGTTAATCCCTTTCTTTTTATGAAAAACAATATCGGCACTTTCTTTATTTGAAGTAAGAGAGGTAAATATATTAGCCGGGCTTTCGGTTATAATAAGATTTTTTTCCTTTTCGTTGTAAATTATTTTTTTTTGATAAGCCAATTCGATGTATTTAAGAGAATAAGAAATAGGGAGAAAAATATCGTTACGTATTAAAAGAGTTGAAATCGGAATTTGAAAGATGTTTTTATCATGTTTGTTTTTAGAACTTAGCACAAAAAACTGATTTTTTGCGGTTATTTTCAAATTATAATTTGAAAATTTCATCTCAACTTTTTGTGCAGTCGGGTTATAGTAATAATTCCCCGATAAAATTTCGGATAACTCTTTAGCGGAAACATAAGTTATTCCTTTACGAACAATATATGACAGATGGGTTTTTTCACTCCCTTTTGAAACAGATATCTTTAAAAGGCGTTGCGGTAAAATAGTGCCTTCTAATAAGAGCAATAATATTATTAATAAATGTTTTAATTTCATTACTATCCGATGTAAGGAAGAAAAAATCCCGATTTCTTTTTATACTCCGTAAATTTTTCTCCGAAAAATTTTTGCATAATTTCTTCCTCTTTTTTAGCACGCATTATAAATAAAGGAAGTTCAACCATAAGGACAAGAGGTATAATTAAATATCCTAACAATGCAATTCCAATTCCTAAATCGCTAATAACTTGGCTTATATATTGCGGATGTCTTATAACTTTATGAATTCCTTTAGTTACAAGTTGGTGGTTTTTGTTTAGAGCAACATCTTGGGTATAATTGTTTTTTAAATTTTTAAATGCTTGAACCTGAAGCCAACCGAATAATATAAATATCACTAATCCTCCGATACGAATATAAAGGAGATTGTTGGTGTACTCTAACGTTCCTATTTGAAAGACTCCTAAAATTTCCAAAATGAGAATTACTGCAGAAACATTCAAAGGGGTTTTTTGCAGATATGTTTTCGGTTTTACCGCATATTTTTGTACGGCTCGTTTTAATCCGCCTTTAGCGGTGGGAGAATTTGCAATAATAGACAATAAGAGAGCAATTCCGGTAATAATATTTAAAGCATCCATAAGTTAAACTTTTTTAATGAAAAATATATACGTAAGATAATAAAAAACAAAGTAATTTTATTGATTCATATTGATTCATTTATTTCATTTTAAGACAATTATCCAAAAATAAAATTAAATAAAAAAATGTAATAATATTAAAACAGATATGGTAACAATATAAGAATAATAAACAATAATAAGTCTTCATGTCTTAATTCTTCCGAAAATAAGACAAAAGACCCATTTTTTGTAAAAAATTTAATATAAAAAAAACAAAATATTACATGTAATTTTTACAAAAAATTTAATACATTAACAATAAAGCGTAATTTTGTTATTTCACCGAATAAAAAAATTAGCACGATTATTGTATAGTTATAAACAAAAAGGAAAAAAGTAAAGGAAAATGGGAACAGGACAAATGTTGATAACTGTTGGAGCAATGGTATTACTTAGCTTAGTAATACTTAATGTCTATAACGGTTATTTAATTAATAATGGAGTTGTAATGAATTCCAAATTTGATATTTTAGCTGTTTCGTTAGCAACTTCAATTATAGAAGATGCCAACGGTTTGGCTTTTGACCAAAAAACGACCGGTGGTCATACGATAATTTATTCAAGCGAATTATCCAGTTGCGGCCCCGGTTCTTCGGAATATTACAACAGTAGAACAGACAATAATTTTAATGATTTTGATGATTATAACGGCTTGCATATTGTTTATAACGATTCCACTCTGGAATCGGCAGTTTATGATATTCGATGTGAGGTCGGATATATTAATGATTATCAGCCGACTAGATTTGTTAGTAATAAAACAT
>Ga0256913_10000501_pt1 | contig 20271 bp, 15 predicted proteins | sample Axial_MatmetaG_FD_185970 | JGI IMG/M metagenome (GOLD analysis project Ga0256913, IMG submission 185970) | Deep-sea worm associated microbial mat communities from Axial Seamount, Juan de Fuca Ridge, Pacific Ocean - Axial_Mat | ecosystem: Environmental > Aquatic > Marine > Oceanic > Microbial... | reverse complement strand
CTCCCAAACGGCATTCCAGTTTTGGTCTTCAATAAGCTCGTGAAACGGTTCGGTATCCGAATGGAAATCAATGATTTTTAGTTTTTCTTCGTCAAAGTCCTTTTCGGGGATATAGGCCAGCACCGAATCTTCCGTTTCTTCAAAACTTTCAAAACCGATTTCCGACAAACCGGCCATCAGTATTTCGGTATAAACCGGTTCGGAAGGTTTTGCGCAGGTGAGTTTTATGTAGTTCATTTTTTTGGCGGCTTATAGCTGTTAAAAGCTGTTTGCAATGGCAATAAAGTCATCAGCTTTCAGCGATGCACCACCAATAAGCCCGCCATCCACATCAGGATTGGCAAACAGTTCCCTGGCATTTTGGGCATTGCAGCTGCCACCGTAAAGAATGGTAGTATTTTCGGCCACCCCGGCACCATATTTGTTTTTTAACAAACCTCTGATAAATGCGTGCATTTCCTGAGCCTGACCTGCGGTAGCGGTTTTGCCTGTGCCAATGGCCCAAACCGGTTCGTAAGCAATTACCACATTGCTGAACTCGTCTTCGCTAAGGTGAAACAGCGCCTCCTCTATCTGTTTTTCAACCACCTGAAAATGGTTTCCCGCTTCGCGCTCCTCAAGCAGCTCGCCACAACAAAATATGGGGCGAATGGCATGGTCTAACAGGCGTTCTGTTTTTTCGGCAAGCTGTTTACCGGTTTCGCCGAAATATTTACGCCGTTCGCTGTGTCCAATAATGCAATACTGTACATCCATGGAGGCCAGCATGGCGGCGGATATTTCTCCGGTGAAAGCACCTTTTTCGTGTTCGCTCACATTTTGTGCACCAACCGAGAGGGTGTTCTTAGCTTCATTATCGTAATCGGAAACCATCTCAAGGTAAAGGGCGGGAGGGCAAACCACCACATCGCTTTTGGTACCTTCGGTTTCAAGTTTTTCAATAATATTTTCAATAAGCTCTTCCGCCTCCTGGAAAGTGGTGTTCATTTTCCAGTTTCCGGCAACAATATTTTTTCTCATCGTAGTAACCTTTCATTTAAATTTAAACAGCTGCAAAAGTAAGATTTATTTTTTTGTAAAATATTGAGAAATGAAGGGGTGAATTTTGTGAACTAAAAATATTTATTTTTTCTTTTAGAAGAAAATTCAAAAAGTAAAGAGCGTGTCATTCTGAGCGTAGTCGAAGAATGTATCACGCTTCGACTACGCTCAGTGTGACAACCTATGCTAAGGCTGATAATAGAACTTAAAATTACTTTTTGAACAGTCACTTTAAATATTTTACTGTAATAATCAACAAAGTTTACTTTAAACAACTTCATTGAGAGATTAAACGGCCGGACAATTGGAAATCTTGTGCTTTTTCAGGAACAAATTTTTTATCATCCTTGCAAAATCCGATTTAAATATGTAACTTTACGCAATGTGAAATTAAAACCATAAAACTATGTATCAATTAAGGAAGTATCATGGAGAGCGCGTACAATCGTTAACGTATGCGGATGACAAACAAGAGTTTTCGGTAGGAATTATTGCACCGGGTGAATATGAATTTGGTGCCATCAAAAAGGAGATTACCACGGTTACCTCGGGTGAAATAAGTGTTTGGGTTGAGGGAAAAGAGCGCTGGGCAACCTATCATAAGAATGAGACTTTTGAAATTCCGGAACATAAAAACTTTAAATTTAAGGTAAACGAAATAAGTAGCTATATTTGCTACTACGAATAAAAAGTTTTTAAAGTGCGGAAGAAAGAAGAATTCCTTAAGAAAGCAGATGAAGCCAAAGGGGCTTCTGAAATGGAAAACATCATTACGGAAATTAACCAATGGCTTGAAAAAGAGCCCGGTGATATCGCGTTGCTGGAGCAAAGGGCGTTGCTTTTTGAAAAGCTCCGGCAATACGGTAAAGCCATTAACGATTACAATAAAATACTTGAGGCCGACCCCGGCCATAAACAGGCGCAAACAAAAAAAGAGTTGCTCTCTACTATTTTACGTTATTCGAATACCGATATTTACGCCAGTACCAACACCAATATGGACCCCTGGTTCGAATAACTTGTAACACCTGCCCGCTTTTCTTTTTAAGTCCTTAAAAAAACTATTTTTGCCCAAGAAAAAGATAAAAGCATGGCATTAATACACTCATTTGAAAAAAGCGGGAATACACTTTTTAAACATCGTGGCGAAATTCCTGTGGTTTTATTCATTGCTGCTATTCCGGTAGTTTATTACACCAATGTTTCGGGACTTTCGGCCGCCGCAAAGGAGGTTGTTAATTGTATTGCGATTGCTCTCAGTATTCTTGGTTTTATTATCAGGGCTGTTGCCATTGCCACCACCCCCAAAGGAACATCGGGCAGAAATACCAAAGAGGGGCAGGTTGCCGAATCGTTAAATACCACGGGAATTTATTCGATGGTTCGTCATCCGCTCTATCTGGGAAACTATTTTATGTGGATTGGCATTGTGCTGTTTACCTATAACTGGGCTTTTGTTATCATCGTTAGCCTTTTGTTCTGGCTTTATTATGAGCGTATCATGTTTGCGGAAGAGCGGTTTTTGGAGCGCAAGTTCGGTGACGACTACATGGAGTGGGCCAACCGTACACCGGCTTTTATTCCCTGTTTAAAAAAATATACCAAAAATGTGGTGCCGTTTTCGTTTAAAAGCATTTTGCGGCGCGAGTATTCGGGAGTGCTGGCAACGGTTACCGGTTTTGTTTTTATCGATGATTTGCGCCGGTATTTTATTTCGGATATGTTTGAGTGGAAAACCACAGCCCATTATGTTTGGCTGGCTACCCTGGCAGTTGTTATTGTTCTCAGAAGTTTAAAACACTATACTTCTGTTCTTACCGAAGCCGAACGTTCATAAACATTACTCATGAAAAAAGGCACTGCTCATATTATGGCTGTTGTTGCCATGCTGTTTTGGGGCATGTCGTTTATTTGGACAAAAATAGTTTTTGAAACCTACTCGCCGGTTACTACCATCTTTGTACGGCTGATTATTTCGGTGGTTGTCCTTTTTTTGTTTGTTTTGATAACCCGCCGGTACCAAAGGATAAATAAGAAAGATTTTAGATATTTTTTCCTGTCGTCACTTTTCAACCCGTTTTTATATTTTATTGGTGAGAATTATGGCCTGCAACATGTTTCGGCTTCGTTAACGGCAGTCATTATTTCAACCATTCCGGTGATAACACCGTTTATTGTTGTTTTCTTTTACAACGAAAAACTTACAAGGCTTAATTTTGGCGGACTGTTGTTATCGTTTGCAGGTGTTTTGATAATTATTTTCTCCGATCGTGTTATTCTTGAAGGCAATGTTTTGGGATTGATTTTTCTTTTGATGGCGGTGGTTTCATCTATTTTTTATACCATCTTTGTTAAAAAGTTAAGTGTAACTTACAAACCGGTTAACATTATTATGTGGCAAAACCTGATTGGTGTCTTTTTGTTTTTTCCGCTGTTTCTTGCTTTTGACATTGATGAAACCATCACGGTTGTTCCCGGACAAAAAACCATTTTGTCGCTGGTAATGCTGGGTATATTTGCTTCGTCGGCAGCTTTTATCCTTTATGTTTATGCCATTAAACATCTGGGAATTATAAAAACCAATCTTTACACCAATCTGATTCCGGTTTTTGCCTTTTTATTTGCTTTTATGTTTTTAGGTGAAAAAATCACCCTGCTGCGAATTGTGGGGCTGGTAATTGTTTTGTTTGGCATAATCCTTTCGGAAATCAACAGGGGGAAGGAGTTGCAGCTTAAGCACGGAAGCGAAAACAACGAGAATCAATAGGATTTTGTTTATTTTACCTTTTTTCCCGGTTTAATGGCTTTTTTCAGTTTTTTGATGGTTACCGAATGTTCTTCGGTTCCAACCTGACCAAGCAGATAACCAAGGGGTTTCAAACGTTCAATGTTTTCTCCCAGCACACGGATTACGGCAACAACAGGTACGGCGATAAACATTCCGGGAAGTCCCCATATAAAACCGCCGAAGGTGATGGCAAGGATGATCATGAACGGATTTATCTTAACATGCGACCCTACGATGTTTGGTGTTAAAATGTTGTTTTCGGTAAATTGCACCACAATAAACTGAAGCACCACAAGGAATGCATATTTGGGAGAGTTCATGGTAAAAGCCGCAATAAAAAACGGAAACAGATAACCTATAATGGTTCCGTAATAGGGAATAAAATTCATAACGGCGGCAATAAATCCCAGCAGCAGGGCAAAGCGAAGTCCTATCATCAAAAATCCCAGACTGTTGATAACCACCAAAATGGATACTACAAAAAATACTCCGGCAATGTAATGTATGGCCACATCGTTCACTTCATCAATAATTTTTTCTGCTTTATCATGTTTTTCAACGGGAATGAGCATCAGTAAAAAGTTTTTGAACTTATTGCGGTAATAAAGCAAAAAGAAAACATACACCGGCATAATAAAAATGGTGAACAGGGTGTTAAATGTGGCTCCGAAGGCGGGATTGAGCAGGTCAACACTGTTTGAAAGAACATTGTCGATAAACATGGAAACAGTGCTTTTTATTTCTCCCGAATCAACTCCCGTCATGGTTTCAAGCGAAAGGAATATCTGATTAATGTTTTGCGAAGCCTGATGTTTCATGGCCGGAACATCGGTAATAAACATCGATAACTCTTTGTAAATAAAGAGACCTGTGCCGGTTACAAGCCCGATACCGGTTAAAATACTGATGATGTTTGAAAGGATGCGCGGTATTCCCCGTTTTTCAAAAAAGTTTGCAACGGGAAACAAAAAATAGGCAAATAAAACACCCAGCACGATGGGCCTTAAATAAAACTTAAACTCCGAAAGGATGTAAAACGACAACCATAAAAACAGCAAAACAATGGTTACATTAAAAAGCAAAGGAAATCTTACTTTGTTTGGTGCCCGTTTCATAGTTAACCGGTTTTTGTATTGCAAATTTAACAATGAAACCAAAATCAACTGACAAATTAACTATTTTTACTTTTTCTTAACAATAGAGTATGGCTGACGGTCCTAAAAAATTCGGTGCTTTTTCTGGCGTATTTACCCCCTCCATTTTAACCATTCTGGGAGTAATTATGTATTTACGTCTCGGGTGGGTTGCCGGTGTTGCCGGACTTGCCGGTATTGTTGCCATTATATTGCTGGCACATGTTATCAGTTTTACCACGGGGTTGAGTATTTCATCCATTGCTACCGATAAAAAAATCAAAGCCGGCGGCATTTATTATATTTTATCGCGTTCACTGGGGCTGCCCATGGGAGGTTCCATAGGCATAACCCTGTTTGTGGGAACCGCGTTAAGCATCTCGTTGTATATCATCGGTTTTACCGAGAGTTTTATGTCGTTGCCGGTTATCAGAGACTGGTTTGATGCCATGGGGCTGGCGCCCGATAGTCTGAATACTACAAGGATAACAGGAACCGTTGTGCTGGTATTGCTGGTTATAATTGCTTTTATCAGTACCGATGTTGCCATAAAAACGCAGTTTTTAATTTTAACCGCCATCGCGCTTTCGCTGATTTCCATTTTTGTCGGGTTCTTTGTGCACAGCGATCTCTCGTCGCAGTTTGCGGTTGTAGATTTTTCGCCTTTTAAAGATTTTTCGTTTGAAGTGGTGTTTGCCGTCTTCTTTCCGGCAGTAACGGGATTTACGGCAGGGGTCGCCATGTCGGGAGATTTGAAAGACCCCAAAAAGGATATCCCCAAAGGAACCATGTGGGCCATCATTATCGGATTTGTGGTTTATTTGGTTCTGGGCATCAGTTTTGTTTTGTTTGTTGACAGAGGATTGTTGTTAAACGATTATAATTTCCTGCTTAAAATGGCATGGATTCCCGTGCTGGTAATTGCCGGTATTTGGGGGGCTACCCTTTCGTCGGCACTGGGAGGTATTTTGGGAGGGCCCCGTATTATACAGGCGGTTGCCAACGACCATATCGTCCCCCGGTTTTTGGGGAAAGGATACGGACTTAACAACGAACCGAGGAACGCCCTTATTTTTACTTTTATCCTTTCGGAACTGGGAATTTTAATTGGCGACCTTAACATCATTGCCGGAATAGTAACCATGTTCTATTTAACGGCTTACGGTTTCATCAATCTTGCATTTGCCCTTGAAAAATGGGCCAGCTCCGACTTTCGTCCTTCGTTTCAGGTTCCGGTTTGGGTTGGTATAATCGGATTTGTTGTCAGTTTTATGATCATGTTCAAGCTCGATATGGTGAGCATGTTCGCTGCATTTATCATTCTTGGAGGCATCTTTTATTACATAAACCGCAAACACTTTCACCGGCCCATGACAAGCGTGTGGCAAAGCGTTAACACCTCCATTGTCAGAAATATTCTTAACAAGCTGGATAAAGAAAAGCCCGATGAGCGCAACTGGCGGCCCAATATATTACTGTTCAGCGGCGGAACCCGTAACCGTCCCCACCTTATTGAGTTTGGAAAGGCGCTGGTAGCCCGTCAGGGGATGATTTCCAATTTCGATCTGATTTTAAACGAATCGTCCGAATACCTTTTTCCAAAAAACAAACAGACCTTATCGGACAGCGATACAAAAAATAACGAAGGCCTGTTTTCGCGACGGCTGGAATGTAACGATATCTATCGCGGAATAGAAACCATTGCATCGGTTTACGGCTTTAGCGGTGTTGAACCCAATACCGTGTTGATGGGCTGGGGCAGAAACAGCAGCAAACCCATTGAGTTTGTAAAGATGATAAAACGGCTGGTAAGCCTCGATTTGAATGTTGTTTTGCTCGATTACGACAAAAAACGCGGATTTGGAAATTACAGCCTTATTGATGTGTGGTGGCGGGGTGGCTCCAACAACGGTAATTTTATTCTTTCGCTGATAAAATTTATTAAATCGACTTACGAATGGCGAAACGCAAGGGTAAGGATAATGATTGTGAACCCGAAGATTGAAAACAAATCGTGGATTGAACGTGATGCCCGCAACGTTTTGGCAAACATGCGAATTGAAGCCGAGGTGAGGGTCATTAACAACGAAATCGACAAACGCCCCATTTACGACATCATTAAGCAGGAATCCATCAACTCCGATTTGGTATTTTTGGGTTTTCCCGATATCACAAGCGGAAAAGAGGAGGAGTTTATTAAGGCAACCGACAGGCTTTGTAAAGACATCGGTACCACGGTTTTGGTTAAAGCCTCGTCGCTGTTTAAAGAGCTGCATATTGGTATAAATCCGGGGTTGCAAAACCTTGAGGTAGCTCTGAATACACAAATTTCTAATGTTAAAATCCCCGAACTTTCAAAACCGGTTTCTGCCGGTACGGCAGCCGCTTCCGGAAAATATTACGGCGAAACGGTTTCGTTTGTTAATAAACTGCTGAAACAATATCTTGACCCGATATTTGAAAACAGGGCTCGCTTACTTGATGGTATTAAGGAAAAGTGGCAACGGTTTTACGGCGATCTTCATCGCGATATAAAATTGCAAAATGAAGACCTGAGAAGTTTTATTACAAAGAAAAACCTGCATCTGGTTGCCGCTACCGACAGGATAACCAAATCATTTTACAAAAAAGAGGCCGTTGAAAACCTTGATAAAATAAAATCGTTAACAGAAGTTTATTTGCAGGTAGCCGAAAAAATAAACTCAACTCTGCCTGATGAGTTTGAGATTGTTTATACGGATGCGGAGGCAGAGAAGCTGATAAATTCGGGAAGGCTTACGGAAACGGAAGCTGCCATGTTACGGGATAAAAGGAAATTTGTTGTTGATACCACGGTGTTAAAGGAGCATGTTTTGCTGGCCGATTTGGCACCTGCATGGCTCGAAATGTTAAAAGAGCTGGGATATGCCAACTATCTTATTGAAATAAAACTCAGCAAACTGAACGACCTTATTGAAGAGTATCAGGTAGGAAAGTATTATTCAAAGGTGGAGTATAAAGAGGTTATCGAAACACTCATTAAAAAGGAGGCCTCTTTTACAAATCTTATTACCGAACTAAAAGAAAACAACAAGCAAAGCCGTAATATTGCCGTTAATACCCTGATAGCCGGAATTACAAGGTCGTTCAATAAATCGGTTGCACTGCTTGAAACACCCGAAGGCTGGAAGAAATATCCGAAAACAGGTGTGCTGCCGGCCATGAAAAAAGCAAAGAAACAGATTCAGCAGTTTGAAGAGGTGTGGTCGAAAAATCAGCAGATTATTTCAAAAGCAAGAATGGTTTCGTGGCAGTTGCTGGCCTTTAAACTTCGACTGCGCTGGTTGCTGTTAAAGGATATTTATATTTTCAACGGCTATTTTTCAGACTTTAAAAACGATTTTTTACTGCAGGCACAAAAGATTGTTGAAGAGCAAAAAGCAAATCTTGCAAATAATAAGGGCAGGGTGAATATTGAGTTGCCAACCATGCCACGATACATTGACCGTTTGAACGAAAACTATAACTGTAATAAAAAAATTGTTTTGTCGCTTTTAAACGGGCTGCCGGCTAAAGTCAGGCTTTTTAGCGACAGTAAATTCCGGAATTATAAAGAGCTGCAATTCGACTTAAAAGAGGAGGTAACGCTGGAGCTGTCGGGTTTGCTTACTTATATTATCAATAACGATTTGTTGCGCTCATTAAAAGATTTTCACAATTCCATTGATAAAATTTTTACCGATGAATATCTGACGGTGAAAAAAGAGGTTGAACAACTAAATCATGCACAGGAGAAAGACAGGACAGTATTAACCCAAAAGGTTTGTGATGCGTTTGTAAAAACGATTGAAACAAATGATAAACGGAACGAGGATATGGAACTGAGGATAAAGGAGCGGTTAAATGCTGTTTGGGATAAAGTTACCCTTTCGTCGCTGTCAATTCAAAGCGAAGTGCTTCAGTACTACATTCGTGAAGAAAAATATTCACAACGTAAAAACTTCCTGAAAAGATTTTTTGTTTCTAAGAAAAAGCAGGCAGACTAAACTTTTTTTGAGCGGGGAGGTGATTTTATAAAGTCCCGTTTTTTTTCACCATTAAGGAGCTGTTATGGCATCTTCGGCGGCCCGTTAATAAAACATCTCCGCTACCTTTTTCCTGTCGCCTTTAAACAGTTGTCCGTTAAAAGTAATTTGTGAGCCTTTTTCGATTAAAAACTTAGTTTGTACCGCCGAAAACCTAACACTGTTAAGGGTCATGGAGGCAGGGCCGTATTCGGGTTTTTTTTGCAACAGTACGGTGCCGTAAGTGCAGTGGTTAATGTCACCGCCGTTTACCGTTAACTCCGACAGGTCTTTTGACGCAAGCCCTATATTGGCTTCGGTAATGGTAATGTTTTCGGCCGTAAGGTGCGAATCTTCGCCCGCACTAATTCCCTTGTCGCCCGCCTGGTTTATAACACAGTTACGAATATCAATGCGGCTTCCCGAAAAGTCGATGGCATCGTTGCCGATTAGGGTAAATGTTACACTGTCAACCAGTCCCGTGCTAAAATCCGAATCAAAAGCATCGCTTGCGGTTTTGTCAAAACGGCTGTTGCTTAAAACAAAATCGGACCTTACAATGTTCAGTGCGTCTTCACAACTGTTATGGGTAATGGTAATGTGGTTAAGGTCGGCATCCGATTCGTAAAAGGTAACGGCTCCCGTAAGGTTCCATCCTTTGTACGAAAGGGTGTTAAGGTTATGGAACTCAACATGGTTCATTTTCGACCTGCCCGGAGCCTGCAATAAGGCAAACCCGTTGGCGGTACGGTCGGAAGATTTAATTATTACGGGGTTTGTTTCTGTACCTTCAACCGACATTTGTGAGTAACAAATAATGGCCGCTTTCCTTATCATATCTATTTGGGTTCCGGCCGGTATTACCACATGGTATCCTTTCGGGATGATAATTTTATGATCGAGTGTTAAATGCTGTTGTTTAAAGTAAACCGTATCGCCCGAAATGCTTGCAACAACCGAAGTGTCGGGGAAAACCGATTTTGCCGTCAGCTCTTGCAGGGGGCTTGTTTTTCCGTTGGGTTGAGGCCAGGGATAAACCGGCAACCTGTAAACGGTTTCCGAATCGGCGATAGATACAAAACAGTATTGTGGCAGATCGGTTACCGTAATATCGATATGGTTGTTCCTGTTTGAACGGAACCCTTTAATTTTAATATCACCGCTAACGCTTTCGGTTATTCTGCCGGGTTTATTGCCGGTTCCTAAAAAAATAAGTGTTTCGGGAAACAGGTTTACCAGACGCAGTTTTACCGAATCGGCCGTTTTTTGTTGAACGTAGGCAAACGCAAGGTTTTTAAGGAACCACGGCTCCAGTACGGTGTCGAAGTTAACGGTGTTTGTTTTATTCTGCCATTTTTCGCCTTTGGCCAGCCGGTTGTTCACAAATTTTTCAAAAGAGGGGAGTAGTTGCCTGATGGTTTTTGCATTGCTGAAGAGGTATGCCGTGTCAAACTTCATTTCGGGATACTCCATTCTGATTAACGAATCGTATAGCAGGGCCTGTTTGCCAAACCGGCGGGTCATTCCTTTTAAAAAGTCATCCGAAGCGTATATTTTAAGATACTTCGTATAACTTTTTAAAAAGTCGTCGTCGTTAAACAGTTCCCGGCTCATTAAATACTGATCCTGATGGCTTCCGCCGGCATCGTTTTTAATGAATCCGTAAATGGGACGGGCAACCCAGTCGAAAAAGCCGGTTTCGGTGTAACAGTCGAAAGCGATGGGTTCCAGCTTGCACAGTACCGGATTGTAATAAAATCTCATGTTGTGCCAGATGGTTCCGTGGCGGGTCATCAACACATCCGAAAGGGCATAAAATTTGGCCATAGCCTCCACGTTAAATATTTCCGAAGCGGGTTTTAGGCGGTATTTATATTGATACAGGAGGTTTTGCCCGATGAGAAATTCGCGATACAAAACCGGTTCGCGTAAAATACGCGACATCCCGAAGGGTTTTATTACCGCTGCATCAAAAAACGGCGTGGTTACTGATTTTTCAGGGTGTTTTAAGGTGTAACGGTTTACATCCCAGTTGGCATCTTCAAAAAACCTTATAACAGGACCTTCGCGGTAACGGTGAAATTCAATCAGCTGTTTTTCAAAGTGCTCTTCCCACGCATACAATCCCAGGTTTTTGAGGTTAAGTGAAAACGGTACAAAACCGTATCGGGTACTTAAAACGCCTTCCGAATTGTAAATTTGATGGACAAACCATTCGGATGCACCAAAACGCGACAGGGGCGACTGTACCGAAAATGTTTTTAACCGGTTCCATGTTTTATCTTTTCGTACTTTAATTCTGAACGACCATTTAAAGCCTTCAAGATGATCGAGCCAGTCGCCTTTTAAACGCAGTTTTATCCTTTTTACGCTGTTTTGCCAAAAAACCATACCCTTTGCCCAGTCGTCGTCCGACGATTGTAAAACTCCCTTTTCAAAAGCCCGGCGGCGTATCCTGTATAATTTTTCAAAAGCTGCTGTGTCGAGCATTGCTTTCAGATAATATTCGTCATAGGCGGGATAATGTTCACCTTTAAGGTGTTCCACAACAATATCATCAAAATATATGGTGTCTGACGAGCCGTTGTTCCATACGTAAACATACAACTCTTTCATGGCATCAAGCGGCGAGGTCCAAAATGTTCCTTCAACTTTTTCCCAGCCGTTTTTATCCTTTTCAACAACTTTTGAAAGTATTTTATAAAATATTTTGGGTTTGTTGCATGTGGCAACGATAACTCCTTTGCCATCGACCGACTTGCGCCAAACGCTAACTTTAAAGTACCAGTCGGGACGAACCGGAATATCAATTTTCAGGGCAAAAGGATGTTCTTTATCGGTGTAAACCGATTGTTTGCCGCTGTGTTTTTCGGCTGTTGTTACCAGGTTGGCACCAAAGAATGTTTTTTTTCTGTTTTGACGGGATATGAAACTTTTTTTTGAGGAATCGATTTTTTCAAGATCGGAGGATAGTTTCTTAACCTTTACTTCTTTCACACATGCGTTAAGCAAAGTTGCCGTCACTATTATCAAACCCAAAAACCGGAAAAGTTTCATTGTATTTAAAATATGAAAAGTGCAAAAATACACTATTCGTACAAGTGATTAAAAATATCGGTATTAAAAGCTAAAAATTACCGACCTTTGCCGCAAATTTCCAAACATGAAAATTGCATCACTGGTTTCGGGAGGCGTTGACAGTTCGGTAACCATCCCCCTGCTTAAGGAACAGGGTTACGACCCGCACATCTTTTACATTAAAATAGGCATGGAAGATGAGCCTTCGTTTATGGATTGTCCCGCAGAGGAGGATATTGAAATTACAACATGGATTGCCAAAAAGTACGGCTGCCGTTTTGATATTGTTGACCTGCAAAAGGAGTATTGGGATACGGTGGTAAAATATACCATTGATACCGTAAAAGCGGGCCTTACACCCAACCCCGATATTATGTGTAACCTGCTTATTAAGTTTGGTGCCTTCAGGGATAAATACGGTCATGATTTTGATAAGATTACAACGGGGCATTATGCCAATACCTACGAAACGGATGAAGGTGTTTTTTTGGGAACAGCCCTTGACAGGGTGAAGGATCAAACCTATTTTTTAGGACAGATAACCCCCCGGCAACTTAACCATGTGATGTTTCCCATCGGTCATCTTCAAAAAAAAGAGGTGCGCCGCATTGCCGAAAAGATGAAACTTCCCAGTGCGCACCGTCCCGACAGTCAGGGAATTTGTTTTTTGGGTAAGATTAATTACAGCGATTTTATCAGAAAATATGTGGGCGAACGTCCCGGTCCCGTTGTGGAGCTGGAGACGGGTAAGGTACTGGGGAAACATAAAGGATTCTGGTTTCATACCATCGGGCAGCGGCGCGGACTGGGCCTTGGTGGCGGGCCATGGTTTGTGGTTAAAAAAAATATTGAGGAAAACATCATCTATGTTTCCAACGGATACGACCCCATTGCCCAGTATGACGATAAAATATGGCTTGAAGAGTTGCATATATTAAATCCCAATCACGATTATTCGCAGCTATCCGATATTAAATTCAAAATACGCCATCAGCCCGAATTTAACAAGGGTAAACTTATTAAAAACGAGAGGGGTATGTATATTCTTTCCGAAAAGCCAATCTCGGGAATTGCTCCCGGCCAGTTTGCCGTTATTTACGATTTGGAAGAAAAAACCTGTATCGGCAGCGGAATGATTGCTCAAAAACCCGACGAAATTTAGTTTGATTTTTTATGACGGGGTTCGGGCGGTTTTGAAAAAAAATCAGGTGTACTATTAACAAATCAAACAACTTATTAACAATCTTAATTATTTCAGGATATTAATCGGCGTTACGAAACTTTTATCATTAATTTTGTACCCTGAAATGAAACAAACAATTCAATTCAGACAAATTATAACCATCCATGCTGCATCTGTCGCAGCTGTGTATAGCATTTTCATCAGACGACTTTTATTTTTTAGAAGTCGTCTTTTTTTTGCGCAAAATATTTTTCATCAAATAAATAGGATATGATCAACCTGAAAAACCGGAGTCTGATTTCCATTACAGACTATAACAAAGAAGAAATCCTCAGAGTTCTTGAAATTGCTGAAGATTTCGAGCGGGATCAACGGCAGCAAATTCTGAACAAGTATGTTATAGCTTCGCTGTTTTTTGAACCCTCCACGCGAACAAGGTTAAGCTTTGAAAGTGCCGTTCAGTTTCTTGGAGGCAGCATCATAGGTTTTGCCAGTGCCGATACATCGAGTGTGCGTAAGGGCGAATCGCTGAAAGATACCATCCTTACGGTCAGCAACTATTCCGATTTGATTGTTATGCGAAACCCGCTTGACGGCAGTGCGCGATTTGCCAGCGAAGTGTCGCCGGTGCCAATCATTAATGCAGGCGATGGTGCCAACCAGCATCCGACCCAGTGTTTGCTCGACCTTTATTCAATTAAAAAAACGCAGGGAACACTTGAGAATATTCATATTGCCCTGGTGGGCGATTTAAAATACGGCCGCACCGTTCATTCGCTGGTTCAGGCATTAAGCCTTTTTAATGCCACGTTCCATTTGGTTTCTCCCGAGTCGTTAAAACTCCCCAGTGCGGTTAAAACCTACATTAAAAATGCCGGTCTTGAGTATTATCAATATACCGATTTAAGCGAAGTGATTCCGTTGGCCGATATTATCTACATGACACGTGTTCAGGGCGAACGGTTCCCCGACCCGCTGGAATATGAAAAGGTAAAAAATGCTTACATCCTTGAAAATTCCATGCTTGCTAACTCAAAGGAAAGTATGAAAATATTGCATCCGTTGCCAAGGGTTAACGAAATAAGCGAAGATGTTGACGACAACCCGAAAGCCTACTATTTTCAACAGGCCAAAAACGGAGTTTATGTCCGTCAGGCACTTATTGCGGCAATCTTAGGTCTTAAATAATTTTAAAGAAAAATAATATGGACACGAATAAAAGAAAAGAGTTAAAAGTATCGGCCATTCGCAACGGCACGGTCATCGATCATATTCCGGCTGCCAATACTTTTCAGGTAATAAAAATTCTCGGACTGGAAGAGAGTGAAAACCAAATTTATATCGGTAACCATCTGGAAAGCAAAAAGTATGGTACCAAAGGGATTATTAAGATCAGTCAAAAATACTTTAAAAAGGATGAAATCAGTAAAATAGCCCTTGTTGCCCCTTCGGCTACACTGATTGAAATTAAAGATTACGAGGTGACCAATAAATCAAAGGTTGAAACCCCTTCCTACATCGAAAAAATCGTAAAATGTTTTAATCCGAAATGTGTTACCAATAATCAGCATATCGAAACCAGGTTCAGGGTTATTACCGACCACCACGGTAAGATGAAGCTCAAATGCCACTATTGCGAAAAAACCATGGGCCAGGATAACATTGAGTTTTTGTAACAGGCATCAGGTTTAACAATTATTAAAACAAAAAAGGAGGCTTGTGTCGGCAAGTCTCCTTTTATTTGCTTTCCCATGAAGAAACATCCCATAGAGCAGTTGATAAAACAGGGCGAAGGGCAGCATCTGGATTTTAAGTTTGAGATTTCGGATGCGGCAAAAATTGCCCGTTCGCTGGTGGCTTTTGCCAATACCGACGGGGGAAAACTGTTAATTGGCGTTAAAGATAACGGGGTGATAAAAGGAGTGGCATCGGAAGAAGAGTACTATATGATTGAAAATGCTGCCCGCCGCTTTTGTAAACCGGAAGTTGTTTTTACCAGCAAAGAGTGGAGCATCAAAGGAAAAAAAGTGCTTGAGATAACCATTCCGGCCGGCAACACCCTGCCTTACCGGGCACCCGATAAAGACGGGAGGTACAAGGCGTTTATAAGGTTTGAAGATGAGAATCTGCTGGCTTCAGGTGTTCAAATTAAAATCTGGAAAAAGTATCATTCAAATCATAATATTAGTGTTACCATTGAGGATGATTATAAATGGCTGCTGGAGTATCTCGAAGAGCATCACACCATTACCGTAAGGCAATTCAGGAGTTATGCAGGTATCAGTAAACATCTGGCCGAGGAGATAATTTCCGACCTGGTTGTGCTGGATGTGTTAACGATGACGGTGAGTAAAGATGAGCAGACTTTTTCGTTGGCTGCCGTATAAATCCCTGTTTGCAAAATATTAAAATGCCGGCTATTGTTTGGCAATGATTTTAACCCGTACGGATAAAGTGTAGTCACATCCTTCCGTCACTCTTCAGCTACCTGAACTACTGCGTCATTCATGCGGGCCGTTTTCCTCTTACTCAGTTTTAATAAGTTTTACCGTTGAAACAACTTTTCCGTTTACGGTAAGCGTACCGATGTAAACACCGGGCCTGATGTTTTCGGCGGGTGTCCAGTTAAAGTGATGATTACCGGGGTTAAGCACACCGCGGGTAATGGTTTCAACCGTTTTGCCCTGTATGCTGTAAACCGAAAGATCAACGTCGGCAATAGTGTTTAAACTGAAATCAAAGCCGGTGTTGTAACCGAACGGATTGGGGTAATTATGTAATGTTGTTCTGTTTGGGCCATGGGTATCGATACTGGCCGTTACATTATGAAAAGCAAGTGCCTTGATGCAAAAGTTACCGCTGTTTTGATATCCCGAAGGATCGTTATAGTCGTAAAAATCGTTCCATTGTCCGTTGTCGAAATAGTAACTTTCGTTTTCATGGGCAACCGAAGGTACCACTACGCGACTGTCACCTCCCAGTAAAACCGGTACTTCCGACGTGCGGTCGTAAGCAATGCCGCCTTTTGAAACCTCAAGACAAACATAAAAGTGTGTATTGGCCGGAAGATCGATGGTGTCGTCGAGCATTACCGTATGAAGTCCGGTAAACTCAAAGAAACCGCTTTTGGTGGTTAGCAGGTCGGTTAAGGTGTCGCCGTCAAAATCACCGTAAAGGGTAACGGTGTAATCAACGCTATCGGAGGCTGTAAAAAAATTGACAGCGGTTACCGATTCCCCGCGGGAGGTTTCAAACGCATTCATGGCTTTGCTGAATGCTGCTGTATCGCGCCAGCCATGGGTGTCCCAATAATAAGCCGTGTCAAATGATGAGCGTACCACATTATAAAACGATACGGCTCCCATTTCGGGATTGCGACAGGCATGCTTGTCGTAATACGAAATCCAAAAGTAACCGTCATATCCCCAGCCGGTTCCCCAGCTGTTTTTTACCAGCCATGCTCCCGGTTGCGGTGCCTGCGTAATATGATTGTCGTCCCAGCCGATAATGGCTACCGAGTGGTTGGGTTCGTGATAATCCGATGGCGGTTGATAATGATTGTACTGATTGTCGATAAAGATTCCGCTGTAATACATGCAGGTGGCCATAACGCCGTGATCTATTATTTTCTGTTTGATTGTGCTGATGTTTTCGAGGCCCTCACCCAGCATGTACCATTCAACATCTTCGGGATAGTAATAATGATAGGTTGTGTCGAAATAAGGTTTCGGTGTGTTAAACGACTGTCCGTCCACATCCCTTACGGCACCGTCGAGGCGCGACAGGTAAGCCGTGGCCACCCGGTAATCGCCTCCCTGATGTACTTCCAGCCCCTGGCCATTGTTGTAGGGAGGATCAAGATCGGGATTGTAATATTGATTGTATCCGTTCCACCAGTCGAGATGATACTCGGCAAGGTTGGGTTCGCCCGACTCGCCTGCCGATGCCCAGTTGCCGGTCATTAACAAATTGCCTTCGATGGAGGCCATGGTGCCGTGTGTCCAGCAGGTACCCCCCTGTTGGTCTCTTACCGATGTTACATAATTCTGGCCATTTACATTTCGCAGGTCATACGTTGCCGGTTGCTGGGCAAAAAGGGCCAATCCGGAAAAAAAGAGAAAACAAAAAGCGAATATATTTTTCATGATAATGATTTTTAAAAGCATAAAATTAGATAAAACATATATGCCGGTAGAATTAATTGCTGTTTAATATTGCGGAAAGGTCGCTATTTTGACTGATTCAAATTAATCGCTATTAAATTAGTATCTTTGACCAACACAGGTCTATGAAAAATAAACAGGGAAATATGAATAGTAAAACAGGTTTTTTTTCGAATATTAAGGGTGATTTTTTTGGCGGGATTACAGCCGGGATAGTTGCATTGCCACTTGCGCTTGCTTTTGGAGAACAAACCGAACTGGGTGCGGTTGCCGGCTTGTACGGTGCCATTGCACTGGGTATTATGGCTGCTCTTTTCGGCGGAACCAGAACGCAAATAAGCGGGCCCACTGCACCCATGACGGTGGTGTCGGCCGTTATGATAACCGAAGTGCTCAGCGAAACAGGCAGCTTGCAGGCTGCCATGCCGGTTATTATCGCCACGTTTGTTCTTACCGGAATTATTCAGGTTTTACTGGGGGTGCTGAAACTGGGGAAATACATTAAATACATTCCTTATCCCGTTGTTTCGGGGTTTATGAGTGGTATCGGAGTTATTATTGTGGTTACGCAGATTTTTCCGTTTATCGGTGCCGACAGCCCGGCAGGCGGAGCTTTTGGTACCATAAGCAGTTTACACACCATTCCCGAATTGGTTAATGTTTACTCTGTGGCCATTGCCGTGGTTACCATTGTCATCATTTATTCGTTGCCTTATCTTACTAAAAAAGTTCCGGCAACACTGGTGGCACTGTTGCTTATTTCCATACTGGCCTATTATTTTATCCCCGACGGGTTGATCATGAAAATAAATTCAAAAGGGGATATACCGAGCGGTTTGCCCGAGGTACGTTTCGACTTTTTAAAGGTGTTTGTTAATTTTAAAGTGTTGATAAGAATTTTTGAGTACGCATTTACCCTTGCCGCACTGGGTGCCATCGATTCGCTGTTGACTTCGGTGGTGGCCGATAATATCACCAAAACAAAACATAACAGTAATAAGGAACTAATAGGGCAGGGGATAGGCAATGTTGCTGCCGGTATAATAGGCGGGTTGCCCGGAGCGGGTGCCACCATGCGTACGGTAATCAATATTAATTCGGGAGGTAAAAACCGGTTGTCGGGTGTGGTTGCCGGCTTATTGCTTGCCGCTATCTTACTGGGACTGGGTCAGCTTGTGGGACATATCCCCAATGCGGTTCTGGCGGGAATACTTGTTACGGTGGGTATCGGAATTATCGACTATAAAGGAATACGTCATCTTAAATCCATTCCGCTTTCGGATGCGGTTATTATGTTTATTGTGCTGCTGTTAACGGTTTTTGTTGACCTGCTGGTGGCTGTGGCTGCCGGTATGGTGCTGGCATCGTTTGTGTTTATGAAAAAAACCGCCGACATTGTGGAGGGAAGCAGCAATACCCGTTCGCTCAACGACTATCGAAATGATGATAACTTGTGGGAGGATAAAAAAGGAATAGCAAAGCATCTTGGCGAAAAGGTGTACATTAAAAGCATTGAAGGGCCGTTGTTTTTTGGGATGATATCGGGGTTTAAAAGCCTGTTTGAATCGTTGCCTGAAACCGTTGAAACAGTGGTGATTCGCATGGATAATGTTCCGTATGTGGATCAAAGCGGATTGTATGCCATGGAGGAGGTTATTACCGGATTAAAGGAGAAAGGAATTTCGGTTTTGTTTTGGAAACTTAAAGGGCAGCCAAAGGTGATGTTTGAAAAAATTGATATTATACCCGATCTTGTAAGTGAAGAGTCGTGTTTTGATGATGCCGATAAACTGGAAACAGTGCTTGAAAGTAAAGTGAATAAAGTTGATTAAACGATAGATATTATGGATATTCATGCAACCGTTAAAAATGCCGATTTCCTTAAAAACCTTACCCCTGAAAAGGCGCTGGATATGCTAAAAGAGGGTAACCGTCGGTTTTTAAAGAAAGATACCATTGAGCGCGACCACGACTGGCATATTCGTGAAACCATCGATTCGCAGCATCCCTTTGCCATTGTGTTGGGATGTATCGATTCCAGGGTAATGCCCTCCATTATTTTTGACCAGGGAATCGGCGACCTGTTTATCGTACGAATTGCCGGTAATATCATAAACCGCGATATCCTCGGAAGCATGGAATATGCCTGTGCCGTTGTGGGGTCGAAACTGGTGGTGGTGTTGGGACACACCTCCTGCGGTGCGGTTAAAGGAGCCATTGATGACGTTAAGCTCGGAAATCTTACCGCATCTTTAAAACAGATAAAACCTGCCATTGAGAGGGTCGGCTATGTGAAGGAAGAAGAACGTCATTCAAAAAACCTGCATTTTGTTGATGAAGTGGCGGCAAAAAACGTTGAGTTTGCCATCGCGAACATCAAACGCCAAAGCAACGTTTTAAGGGAGATGTACGAAAGAAAAGAGATTGATATCGTGGGGGCTATGTATAATCACGCTACCGGCGAGGTTGATTTTAAGCACTTCGGGCGCTCTTAAAACACGCCGTCTTTATCTGATCACGTTAAACAGAGACGGTGTGTTTTATTTATGATTTTTGATTTATGATTTATGATTTATGATTTATGATTTTTGATTTGCCTGCCCGTCCGGCAGGCGGGCCCGCCCCTCCTGCATGCCCCAACGTCATTCCGAAGGAGGCACGACTGAGGCCCGCCCGAACGTACCGTTCGGTACGGGCGGGAATCTCCCTGGCATCAGCCTGCCTCTTAGGCAAAAGGGAGCTCGGTCGTTCAAAGCAGGGGATTCCCGCCTGCCGGCAGGGCAGGCCTCCTCCCTACGGTCGTCAGAATGACGAAGAAAGAAAGGAAAGGTCGTCGGAATGA
>Ga0256913_10000500_pt1 | contig 20272 bp, 18 predicted proteins | sample Axial_MatmetaG_FD_185970 | JGI IMG/M metagenome (GOLD analysis project Ga0256913, IMG submission 185970) | Deep-sea worm associated microbial mat communities from Axial Seamount, Juan de Fuca Ridge, Pacific Ocean - Axial_Mat | ecosystem: Environmental > Aquatic > Marine > Oceanic > Microbial... | reverse complement strand
CTACCCTTTGGTTTCTGTGGTATGCTGATTATCCTCACTCAGGTTTCCATTGGATAAATGATAACTCGAGCTGGTTGCAAATCGACAAAGTAGGGCATGCTACCACGGTATATGTTTCCGGTGAATATATGTTTAATGCCTTGAAATGGTCGGGAGTTAGCAATACCAAAGCTACATTGTATGGAGCTTTGGCAGGATGGGGTTTTTTAACAACAGTTGAAATAATGGATGGATTCTCGGCGGAGTGGGGGGCTTCGTGGGGTGATGTAATTGCTAATACTGCCGGTGCCGGATTGTTTGTTTCGCAACAGTTGTTGTGGAAGGAACAGCGTATCAGGCTTAAGTTCTCCTATGCGCCAACTGATTATGCTCAATACCGTCCTGATTTACTGGGAGAAAACCATCTTCAAAGAATTATAAAGGACTACAACGGACAAACCTACTGGCTGAGTGCGAATATTTATTCATTTCTCCGTGAAGAATCCAAATTCCCAAAGTGGATTAACGTAGCGGTGGGATATGGTGGAAAGGGAATGTTAGGCGCAGCTTCAAATCCCAACACTTACGATGGGGTCCCTTTGCCGAACTACAACAGGGTTAGGCAATATTATCTTTCATTGGATATCGACTGGACAAGAATCGAATGCAACTCACAGGTTCTCAGAACTGTCTTTAAAGTATTAAGTTTTGTAAAACTCCCGTTTCCGGCTTTGGAGTACAACAGTGAAGATGGGTTTGTGGGACATTGGATGTATTACTAATCGGGTGTGCAGGCTATAAATTCTAACTTTAAATACTCTTATCATGAAGAAATTTATTTTAATTATTTCAATCATTTTATTAATTAAAGTATCACTTTTTAGTCAGCAGTTTGTATCAGAAGAAAACAGCTGGAATGTAGTCTTGGTTTCGTTTCCAAGGTCGATTAATACCGAAATCTTTAAAATTGATGGCGATTCAGTGGTGAGTTCCGTAGAGTATAAAAAGATTTGGGTGTCTTATGACTCATTGGAAACCTGGTTCTTTCAGGGTTTACTCCGGGAAAATATGGATACGGTTTGGTTTATTAAAGATGATACAGTTGAACATGTTTTATACAACTTTAATCTAATTGCAGGAGATACTACCTTTATTACCAATGGTTTTGTTAGTGATAAGTTAAACGAAGTATATGTTGAACAGGTTGATACTGTGGAAGTATTTGGTGTAAACAGAAAAAGATTGTTGTTGGTTTCTGTAGAAAATGGAACTTCCGATTACTGGATTGATGGAATTGGTAGTTTAAGCGGCCCTCTTTATTCGATGTATATGTGCAATATTATTTGCCCTTCATGGGATTTGATTTGTTGTCATAAGGGTGACACATTGATATATATGCGTGATGGGGAGGATGATTGCTGGCTCGTTGGGATAGATGAGAAAAATACCAATCCCGTTGTTGTTATACCAAACCCTGTTTTAAATGGACACCCTTTAGAAATAAACTCATCAAGTAGTGTTATAGAGTGTGTTACATTTTTTGATCAATCGGGTAAAGCTATTAAAAAGGTTGAAGGATTATCGGTTAATCACTTTATTATTGAGACGGCAGGATACAAATCTGGTGTTTACCTGTTAAAAATCAAATTATCCGGCAACAAGATATTAACACGAAAGATTGTACTCAATTGATTTAATGCTCTTGGCTCAACGTTATTCCGGTTTAACCGTTGTGGTATTTCTCCATCTCCTGCTTCATCCATCTTTTTGCTTGATCAGTCATTTCCTGAACCGACTTCATATTTACACTCTCACCTTCTTTAACAGGATATTGAGGATAGATGGGTTCGCCAATTACCGTTTTTATAGTTAATATATTTTTGGATATCTGCTTCCCGAAAAAGGTTCTCGGTTTAAAAAGGTGTACCATGGGGACAATCGGGCAGTTGGCGTAATGGGCAATATAAAAGGCGCCTCTTTGAAAATGATCGATTCCCTGATAAAGGTGCCAGAGTTCAGCTTCGGGAAAGAAATGAACTATTTTTCCATCGTGAACCGCTTCGGATACAGGCTTTATTATTTGCTTAATGCCAAATAGTCCGTCAGGAATGGGAAATCCTTTTGACATCCTGAACATTTTGCGGTAGTAAGGTGCTTCGAAGTTTCGCTGCACCGACGCATACCAGGCGCTACGCGGCTTAAGGGCTAAACCGGTAAGTACCGTGTCAAATATGTGGCAATGATTGGCAACTGAAATAAATCCTTTTTTCTTTAAAGGTTTAAGGTTTTTTTTGCCAACGATACGGTGGCGTCCCAGGATGTTAAAATAGAATAATCCAAGAAATACGGCAAACAGGAAATACATAATCGAAGAGTAAAAACGGTACCAAAGGTCGGTTCTGATAAACTGGTAATCAGGCGGGATGGTTATCGGGTAAACCGACTCCATGGGGACTTGCTGTTTACGAACCTTTGGTGATTTCATTATTTAACTCTCTTGGTTGCTAAAATATACTCTGAAAGTTCAGCAGTCTGCGGATTAACAATCTCATTAATAAATGCCTCATACTCGTTAACTGAGCGGTCGAACCGATAATACTCAGCATCAGCCAAAACCTGTTGTTTCATGCCATCACTTCTAAGTTCATCAAGATGTTCATACCAATAATCAAGTTTTTTTGCCAGATCATCAGCATCATCCGATTTAAACAGAAATTTGTCGTTTAATGCAAATTGTGAAGCTGCTGAATATTTTGAATCGCTAATCAAACAGGGTAAACCACATCCAATGGCTTCGGAAGTTGATAAACTTTCCAGTTCAACAATTGAACCGTGTACATACATGTCAGCAGTATTCAAAAACTGAAGTTTTTCCTCAAAACTTATGTATCCTATATAGGGTTCCACCGGCAACTCTTTACCAAGTTCTTTTAGCTTTTCTGTGCGTTCGCCTCTGCCTGCCAGAATAAGCTTGATGTTGTTTTTATATTTAGAGCGTTTTACACCTTCTATCAATAATGCTTGTCTCTTTTCGTCAGCATGTCGGCCAACGTTAACCAAAACCATATAATCACCAAACCATTCAGGTCTTTTGTAATCGCCCGGTACGTACTCAACCGGAATACCATTTGAGATATAGTTATGGTTTCCTTTTATCCCTTCGGAGATTAATAATTCGGAGGCAAATTTCGACGGACTGATAATGGTGTCAACTCTGTTAAATAAAAAATATTTAAATGTGAACCAGAGGAATCTTTCAAAAGCTTTGCTGGTTTTCCCCATGGCAGCCATAATATTTTGTGGCTGAACATGAAAAGCTCCCACTACGGGAATATTTAATTGTTTGGCGACCCTGACTGCACTTTTTGCCATAATAAACGGAAACTGAACCTGAACAATGTCTGCTCCCTGCATGGCCTTTTTAAAGGTTTTTATGTCCTTTTTTCCAAAAAGGAATTTCATATTCTCTTGCGAATCTTCAGCCCCCGGCAAAACAAACCCGGGAATTTTATAGAAATCTGGATCCTCAGGGTTTTCATGAATAGCACTAATTATTCTAACGGTATGTCCTCTTTTTTTTAGTTCGTCCACCAATCTCTTGGTGGCGATGGTGCCTCCGTTGGCATCGTTGTAAGAATCAATAGCGAATACGATTATCATATTTATAGGATTAAAGTGTAATTTTTCTAAAAAAGAAAAGTGGTGCAAATTAAGAAAAATTGTAGTATAAATAATTCTTAGATAATTGTTATATCAGTTTGCTGCTTGCAGCTATTTATTTAGCTTTCTTAAGAGGCTTTTGCTTTAACTCTTTTGAGGGCTTTTTCAGCTTTATCACCAATGTATTCATAGAAATTGCTTTTATACAAATCAATTGATAATTTATAGTATTTTTTTGCTTTTTCCGGGTAGTTTGAATTTTCATATATGTTGCCCAATCTCAAAGCTGCCTCCGATGCAAAATAGTATTTCTCTTTTTTACCTGAATCGATTACTTTTTGAAAGCTGATAATCGCAGCTGCATTGTCGCCTGTTGCCATTTCATATCTTCCTTTTAATAAGTCGTGTTCAAGCTGATAAGGCAATTGTAATTTAGGTTGCTGCTCATAAGCAATCAGTTCTTCTTTAAACCTTACCAAGTAACTTCCATCCAGTAATAGTTTTGCTTTAACCAGGTTGACATCGGGCATGTAATCTAAGCTTGCATCGTAAAGAGCCTCACGGTCGCGTTCATTAATATCGGCTCCTTTTGATTTTACAATCTCACACAATTCATAGTATTCATCAATATCTCCCCGCATCAGATTGATTTGTGCCAAACCGTAGGTGACCTCTTTAAAGTACTCCTGTTTTTTTAGTTGAGTCAGATATTTGTTTAAATAGCGTTCAGCATTTTCATCAAGTTTGCGTAATAGTATTTTACCCATAAAGTAGTTGTAAATAATCTCTCCGTCAGGGTGATTGTCAATATCAATTTGTTTTAATGTAGTCAGCGCCTCTTCGTTTTTTCCCATTCGGTATTCAATATTCGCCTTGAAATATTGAAAAATAAAAAGTTTAGAAATGTTTGAATCCAATGAATGAGTGAACGCGTAAGCTTTTTCAGGTGTCTTATTAATTTTAGCGGCGAAAATGATAAACAGCGCTGTTTCAGCATTGGTACCTTTAATATTCCTTTGCGATTGGTAAAGAGAATTTAACAGCTTGATTCCGTAATCAAAATCAGATGACACCCCAAAGAATGAAGTTACCCATTTTACAAAAGGAGGGAGGTTCGCCATGGCTACATTAAAGAAACCATCCAGCATTAAACTTGGCTTAAAATCAGGATACTTTTCCAGGTTCTTATAAACTTCTTTATAAGCCTTGTACATTTTATTCACGCCGCTAAACTCTTCACCATGAATAATATTGAACATGCCCGCCTGCATTTCCATCTCCGACTTACACGCCAGATAGTAAGGTGAGTTAACATATTTGTCATCCATTAACTCACGCTTCTTTTCGTAATTATCAATAAAGGTTTCATACTCCTTATCGCTTGAGTTTATAAGAATTAAGTAAGCATCGCAGGTTTGATCAAGATAATAAGCATAGTAATTCTGGGGATTGACTGATAACTCATATTTCAGTAATTGTTTTGCTTCGTCAATTTTTAAATCCATCAATAGCATTCGGGCATTGCGACAGTTTTCATTATTCTCATAACCAGCAAAACTGTTTAAGCTAATGGTGAAGAGGATAATAAAAAAAAAGAGGATTTTTCTCATAATAATTAATACTGAACGAGCGCAAAAATAGATTTTATTTGAATGAATGCGTTTTATAGAGCTTAAAATGTGCTATTTTACGTTTATGCTTTACAGCATATCATAAAACTCATACATCGAGAGATGACTGATGGCCGCAAAATAAAAAAAAGCCTCACATTTCTGTAAGGCTCTTGTTTTCAGTGTCGGGGTAGCAGGATTCGAACCTGCGACCACCTGCTCCCAAAGCAGGTACGCTAACCGGACTGCGCTATACCCCGTTTAGTATGCTAACCTCCCGATAACTATCGGGAGCGCTATACCCTGGTTGCTTGTTTAAAGCGACGGCAAAAATAGATAAATTTATTACTACTCCAAACTTCTTTTGTTTTTTTTCAATAAAAAGTTCATTATCCGGAAAAATGCCCTGTTCATTGTAGGAAAAAGATAAAACTTTAGTCACATTAAATTGTTGAAAAGCCTGTTTTTACCTCTTTTTGATACCTCTTTTCTTTTTCTATCTTTGCCACGTTATTAAATGCAATAATGATTGAAGTTAAAAATATTCGTAAAAACTTTGGACGATTAGAAGTGCTTAAAGGTGTTGATCTCACTGTTAACAAGGGTGAGATAGTATCTATTGTAGGTGCTTCGGGTGCCGGTAAATCAACTTTGCTGCATATTATCGGAACCATTGATAAGGCTGACAGTGGTGAAGTGATTATAGATGGAAAGGATGTTTTAAAACTAAAGGATAAGAAGCTGGCTAAGTTCAGGAATCAAAAAATCGGATTTGTTTTTCAGTTTCATCATCTGCTTCCTGAATTCGATGCATTGGAAAATGTTTGTATTCCGGCTTACATAGCTGGCGAAAGCAAGACAGATGTGGAGAAGAGGGCAGAGGAAATACTCAGTTTTATGGGGTTGGCGGAAAGACTAACTCATAAACCAGGGGAACTGTCGGGTGGTGAACAGCAACGAGTGGCCATCGCAAGAGCGTTAATCAATAATCCGGTGGTTGTACTAATGGATGAACCTTCGGGTAACCTCGATTCAAAAGCATCCAAAGCATTACATCAGCTTTTTTTTGATTTACGTGATAAGTTCGAACAGACTTTTGTGATTGTTACACACAACAAGGAGTTGGCGGAAATGACCGACAGAACACTTACTATTAAGGATGGAATTATCTCGAAGTAAAATATAGAAGCCATTATTGCGTTACACAATTAAAATATGCATATCAATTTCAAATGACCCAATTGATTAAAAAAATATTACTCGTCATATCTGTTATAACGGTTTTCCTCTTTACCATTCAAGGTAAGGCGGTTGCGCAGGGCGTTACAACTTACGAACAAGCCATTCAAAAGGCTGACAAACAATTTGCCGCCGGACATTATATGGATGCCAAAGGATATTACCAAATGGCACTCAAATATAAAAAGGATGACCCTTATTCGAAAAAGAAAATCAATGAGCTCATTGACAAGATGAGCCATCAGATGGATAAGGAGGATGAATACTACGACATTATTGATAAAGCTGACATCTATTACGATCAAAATGCGTTTGATAAAGCTTTGATTTATTACCGTGATGCCTTAAAGGTAATTCCTGATGATGATTATGCCGGTAACAGAGTCCAAAAAATTCTTGATATGAAGGCCAACGAAAAAGCCAGACTTGAAAACTTTAAAAAGATGATGGCTGATGGAAGTGACTTTCTTAACCAAAATAAATTTGATGAGGCCATCGATGCTTTTAGTACCGCCAGGGCACTTTTCCCAAACAATCCTGATCCTGTCGATAAAATTGCTGCTGCTCAGGAATTAAAAGCCGATTATGAAAACAGAATGTTGCTTTTTAATGAAAAGACAGAGGAAGCAGGCCGCTACCTGTTAATAAAAAAATATGCTAATGCATTAAAACTTTATCAAGAAGCGCAAAAACTGTTTCCTGAAAATAAAGCGGTTGCCAAAAAGATTGAGGAGCTTACCCCCAAGGCGAAAACTCAGTTGGCTTATGATGAACTGGTGGCTGTTGCCGATGAACTTTATATCAATAAAAACTTCGGTGCTGCAAAAGCAAAGTATGCCGAAGCGGCTAAACTGTGGCCAGAGAATAGTTACCCGGCTGATATGATTGCCAGAATTGATAATCAGCTGGCACTTCAAAGAAAAGACCTTGATAAGAATTACCGGCTTGCCATTGCCAGTGCCGACAGCCTATTTGGCATAGAAGATTATCAATCGGCCATCGCGGAGTATAACCTTGCGCTTACGTTAAAACCCGGAGAGCAATATCCTCAGAGCAAACTGGACGTAATTGATGGTATTTATGCTAAAAGAAAAGCTGAGTTGCAGGCTCAATATGGAGCTATTATTACTAAAGCCGATAGCTTGTTTGCTGCTTTAGCAATTGATGATGCCCGTAAGCAATATGAATTGGCATTGAGTATTCGTCCTGATGACAAGTACCCTGCCGGTCAGCTAAAAGCCATTGAAGAAAAAGCAGCTGAACTGGCCGCTGCTCAGGAGAAAAAACGGCAGTACGATGCTATTATCGCTGAAGCCGACCGGCTTTATAAACAAGGACATTTTGAACTTGCCATAAAAAAATATAAAGAAGCTCAGGTGCTTGGAGCCATTAGCGACTATCCTACAAACAGAATTGAAGAAATAACAATGGTAATGCTCAATGCCCGGAAGGCTAAAGAGATTGATGAGAATTACAACAAACAGGTTCTGCTTGGAACACGACTTAAGCAACAGGAAAACTATGTAGAAGCCCGAAAAGCTTTTATGGCTGCTGCCGATTTGAAACCTGCCGAACAGATGCCTAAGGATCAGATTGCAGAGATTGATCAGCTATTGCTGGCCAGGGAACAACAAGCTGTTATCGACGCGAAGTTTAAAGCTAAGATGAAATCAGCAGATTCATTGTTGGCACTTAAGGATTACGAAAATGCGAAACTGGCTTATCAGGATGCCTCAAATCTGAAGCCCAAAGAAACTAAGCCTAAGCTGCAAATAACCAAAATTGAAACCATTGTAGCAAGCCTGGAGCGGGAAGCCAAACAAAAGAAATCATACGATGCCGCCATTTCAAGTGGAGATGATTATTTTTCTAATAGGCGATACGAAGAAGCAAAAGTGCAATATCAAAAAGCTTTAACCATCAAGCCAAACGAAACTTATCCGCAACAACAAATATCCAGGATTGATAAGTTGTTAGAGCAATTGGCCGAAGAGCGTGCCAGACAATATCAGGAAACTGTTGTTAAGGCGGATAATTATTTTGAACAATCAAAATATCAGGATGCGCTGTTACAGTATAAAATTGCCTCTTCACTTAAACCCGACGACCAGCATTGCCAGTCGAGAATAGAGACCTGTAATACCGAAATTGATGCCCGTCTCAGAAAGATTAAAGGGGAATATGATTTGGCCGTTGCCGATGCAGATAAGTTATACGCTTCCAAGATCTTTGATAAAGCAATTAAAGGCTATCGTAAAGCTGAAAAAATAAAACCTGATGAAACCTACCCTCAGGAGATGATTACTAAAATCACCAAATTCATTGAGGAAAATTCGGTGGTGGATGTTATCAATACAACAACCATCATTAACAGGGATGAGTCAAAGAAATTTACCTTTGAACCGGTTAGGATTAATGTAAGGAAATACAACTATATTCTTGTAAGGGTTACTAATGTTGATGCGAGTGCCGGTAAATTGTTGTTTACGTACGGAAGCGATAAAGGAAAAAATGGAGGTTTTGTTATTAGCTTAGTTCCCGAAGCCGGAAGCAACGATTATCTGATCAGGGTTGGAAACCAGTACAAATGGTTCTCTGAAGACAACAACTGGATCAATATATTATCTCAGAATGCAAACGTTGAAATTTCCCTGGTAAGAATTTCCAAAACCAATTAAAAGAATGCCTGATATACCCTTTTAAGTAAAGAGCGGTATACGGCTGAGCAGGACTTTAAAGAGAGTTTATTCATTATAATAAACCGGTCTGTTTTTGTTTCTTGCAATTCAAAGCACCTATATTTTAGCAACAGAACAAGCCTGTCAGTTAGTAGTTGGTTACCCTGATGCTATATAACCTTAGCGAACTATTTTCATTAAACCTATCGACAAAGGTTAGTTAATAACTATTCGCTAAAAGCCCCATTGTATTTTTTTTACACGATATATTTGTAATAGATTTATATGGATAAGGAGTATGACAAAAGAATCTGGTATGAAAGCATTGTATGCGTTAATCAGTATGATTGACGAACCTGATGAGACGGTTTATTCATCGGTAAAAGATCAGCTGCTTAAATATCATGAATACGCAATGCCTGTGCTGGAAGAAGCCTGGATGGCCGCAACCGACCTGCTTGTGGTTGAACGAATAGAGGAACTTATAGAAGAGGTGAATTACAGGTTCGTTTATAATGGCATGGTAAACTGGCTGAATACCGGATCGGCAGATCTGCAAGCCGTTATGTTGCTTATCAACAAGTTGGGGGTTAGTGATTTTAAGAAAAGCGATTACGAAAAGAACCTTGAGCAGCTTTTTAAAGATGCATGGCTTGAAATGAATGAAAACCTCACCGCTTTAGAAAAAATTAAGGTTCTGAATCATATCTTTTTCTCGGTTCATAAATTCAATGCTGAATCAGAAAGCAATGATGCTGTTCAACATTTCTTTTTATCAAACCTAATGGATACAAAAGAGGGAAATGCTACTTCAACGGCAATGCTTTACCTTTCCATTGCACAATATTTGAAACTTCCTGTTTTTGGTGTTAATTTGCCGGGACACCTGATTCTTGCTTTTACAGATGACCGACACGCGTTAATAGATCTCGAAAATTACGGACGTAATGATGTGTTGTTTTATATCAATCCGTTTAACGGAGGAGCTGTTTTTACTGAGAACGAAATTGACCTTTATATCAATCAGGTTAAACTTGAATCGAAAGAGAATTACTATTTACCTGCAACAAACATAACAATTGTAAATCGTTACCTGAAAGAACTGGCAAAAGCATTCAGGCGGGAAGAGCAAACAGAGAATTTTGAAAGAGTTAACCGTCTGCTGGACTTATTCAGGACGGTAGTTGCACAAGAGTAATTTACTACACTTCTGCCTGTTTTGTAAAAACACCGTGAATGCATTTGTAAACAAACTCAGATAGCGGGCCATAATCTTTACCATCGGTAGCACCATACCCTTTACTTTTTAAATCAAGATAACGGATTTCGGTAATAATTTTTCTTATTACCTGTGGTGAGTAGTTTCGTGCTGCCAGGGCATAGTCTTTTACAAAAAAAGGTGATACACCGATAGCAGATGCTATTTCATTATTATTTCCATTTTTAGCCCTGTGGTATAAAAATACTTTTACAAAATAATTGTAGAGCATCACCGTAAGCATTTGCAGCGGATTGTCTTTAGGGTTAGCTGCAAAATACTGAACAATCCGCTGTGCTTTATAAGCATCTCGCGCTCCAAGGGCATTGGTAAACTCAAATACATTAAACTCCTTACTGATACCGATATTGGTTTCGATGGTGTCGGGTGTAATCGATTTTGATTCGTCAGCAGTTATAAAGAGTTTGTTTATTTCATTAACCAGCCTGCCCAGATCGTTTCCGACATAATCAGCTAACAACCGTGTTGATACATGATCAATAGTGTATCCTTTGCTGCTTACATAGCTGTTTATCCAGCCGGGAATGTTGTTGTCGTAAAGCTTTTTGGTTTCCATGATGGTAACCTTTTTCGACTTGCTCAGCTTTTTATAAAACGATTTCCGCTTGTCTATCTTTTTGTGTTTATAACCCAACACGAGAATGGTATCTTCCTGAGGGTTATCTATGTACAATTCCAGATCGTCAAGCTTTCGGTTATTCGTCGTTAAGTCTTGCGCTTCCTTAACAATCACCACCTGATAATTTCCCATCATCGAAAAACGACGGCACAGGTCTGCAACCTCTCTGGCAGAAACATCTCTACCGTAAACAACTGTTTGATTGAAGGCTTTGAACTCTTCCTCCAGCACATTATTTTCAATATGAGAAATAATTTCGTCGATAAAATAAGCTTCCTCACCATGTAACAAATAAATAGGACTGTAAACCTTGTTTTCAAGGTTACGCATAATTTGCTCGAAAGTTGATTTGTCAGCCATTAAAACCTAAGGTGTTTTACAGTTTGTCCGTTGTTAATTAGTTGTTTAAGTGATTCGATACCGATTTTAACATGATCCTCTACGTGTTGAGTGTTGACTTTTGAATCACTTTCCGAAGTCTTTACTCCCTCAGGAACCATGGGTTGATCAGAAACAAGCAGCAGTGCGCCGGTAGGTATTTTATTGGCAAAGCCAACTGTGAATATGGTAGCTGTTTCCATATCGATGGCCATAGCACGAATTTTTCTAAGATACTCTTTAAACTTTTCATCATGCTCCCACACCCTGCGGTTGGTTGTATAAACAGTACCTGTCCAATAATCTTTACCAAAATCACGAATGGTTGTGGAGATGGCTTTTTGCAGATTAAATGCAGGCATAGCCGGCACTTCGGGAGGGAAGTAGTCGTTTGATGTACCATCGCCCCTGATGGCTGCTATGGGTAAGATATAATCACCCACATTGTTCTTTCTTTTTAACCCGCCGCACTTTCCTAAAAAGAGAACGGCCTTGGGTTTAATGCTGCTTAGTAAATCCATAATGGTTGCAGCATTGGCACTCCCCATTCCAAAATTGATAAATGTAATATTGCCTGCTGTGGCACTTGGCATTGGATTCTTTTTTCCAACTATTTCCACATTGTTCCATTTGGAGAACAACTCAAGGTAATGTTTAAAGTTAGTGAGCAGAATATACTCTCCGAAAGCTTCCAAAGGTAAGCCCGTGTATCGGGGAAGCCAGTTTGATACAATATCTTCTCTTTTTAGCATAATTTCTATTTTCATGCAAAATTAAGATTTTTTTGAAGCAAATAATTCACCCTGCTGCCATCATAATTAAAATCCCTATTTTTGTGGATTATGAAATTAAATCTGCCGGAGTATTCATTCAACATTCGTCGTGGCGAAGTCAAACAGGAAATATTTGATTCCTTCCGCGGAAAGTATGTCTCGCTAACACCCGAAGAGTGGGTAAGGCAAAATTTCATTAAATATCTAATTGAAGAGAAGAAATATCCGGCTTCGCTAATAGCAATAGAGAAAGGTTTGGTTGTTAACGGAAAACAACGTCGTTTTGATGCTGTGGCATTTGATAATACGGGCACTCCGATGGTGCTAATGGAGTTTAAATCGGTCAACGTTAAAATTGACCAAAAGGTATTTGAACAAATAGCTGTTTACAACCAAATGCTTAAAGTAAAATATCTGATCGTGAGCAACGGGCTAAAACATTATTGCTGTAAAATTGACTTTTCTTCACAAAGTATTAGTTTTTTAGAGAATATTCCTGAATTTTATTTATTAAAGTGATTTACTAATCAGAATAGATAAATAAAACATATTCAAATAGTAAATTGTTAACGAAATCGAATGTAATACACATTTGATGTAAATAATTCTGAATTTTTATTCAAATTATAAATCATAACAAAAAGTAACCCAAAATTGTTTTACCTTTGCTCATCAAAATAATTAATTAATACTATGAAAGCGGTAATTCAATTTGTTCTATTTATTATTATTGTAGCTCTTGGTTATATGGTGTATGATTCTATCATGGAACCTGTTAGGTTGAACCAGGAAAAATCAAAACGAGAAAGTGCTGTTGTACAACGCATGAAAGAGATTAGAAGTGCTGAAATCATTTACAAACAGCTTAATGGTCGTTTTTCTGATAAGTGGGATACACTGGTTCAGTTTATCGATTCAGCAGAAATTCCTGTTGTAAAGATTATTCCTGACCCTGAGGATACAACCTTTACTTTAACCATTAATGATACTGTTGGATATGTTCGTGTTTACGACTCATTATTCCATGGTAAAACAGATGTTAGTCTTAGTGACTTTATGATTGCACCATTTTCAGGTGGCGACACCATCGAATTGCATGCTGGCAGCATCGACAGAGGTGGTGTTACAGTACAGGTTTTTGAAGCTAAAGTGCCTTATGCATCCTATTTAAAAGGAATGGATACGCAATACATCATTAACCTTACTGCCGCTAAGAAAGATATCGACCTCTATCCGGGTATTAAAGTGGGTTCAATGACCGAGCCATCTACTGATGGTAACTGGGAGTAATTAACCTGCTATCCAATGTCCCTACGGATAAAACCATACCTTTCTCTTTGGGATAAGTCATTTGAAGAATCAAATACAAGAACGTATTATTTGACCATGCAGCTAAGTCTGCATGGTCTTTATTTTGTTGTTTTCGATCCTGAAAAGAATAAGTATCTGGGAATGGATATTTACCATTTTAATGCTATTGAAGAAGAGAGTGCTATCTCCGATGTACTTGATTTGATTATTGAGCAAAACAGATGGTTGGCTTCTCCATTTAAAAAGGTAAAACTGTTTTATAATAATGCTTACTCAACACTTGTTCCCGAGCCTCTTTATAGCGAATCTGAAAAAGAGTTGTTTCTGAATTTTAACCAAAGTGTTGTTGAAAACAATCAGGTTGAAACCGACATGCTTAACAATGCAGGCTCGGTTAATGTTTATTACCTGCCCGAACCGGTTGCAGATAAACTTCATCAGGTGTGGACTAATATTAGCATTACTCATTTATCATCGCAGATGATTGAATGCCTGCTGCTTAATTATAAAAATAAGCTTGATAAACAAACACTGTTTGTTCAGGTTAACAGTGGTAGTTTTAATATGGTGAGCATTGATAACAACAAGCTGCACTATCATAATATTTTCTCCTATAACACGAAAGAGGATTTTATCTATTTCCTGCTGGCAACCATCGAGCAACTGGGATATAATCCGGAAACCACTGAATTGGTGTTAATGGGAAATATTGATAAAAGTGACGATCTTTACCAAATCATTTATCAGTATATTGGCAACTGTCATTTTGTAAAACCTAATAAAGGTATTTTTAAATCATATGTTTTAGACGAGATTCGGTCTCATCAGTATTATCTGTTATTTAATGCTTTGCAATGCGAATTATAGCCGGAACCTATAAAAGGAGGTTTATTCATCCTCCAAAGAATTTGCCGGTTCGTCCTACCACTGACCTGGCACGCGAGAGTCTGTTTAATATTTTAAACAATAAGATTGATTGGAACGGACAGAAGGTGCTTGATCTTTTTTCGGGGACAGGTGCTGTTTCGTATGAGTTTATTTCCAGAGGATGCCAGTCGGTTCTCGCCATTGATACAAACTATCAATGTGTTTCATTTATTAAGAAAACAGCTGCTGAATTTGAGATGAACACGCTGAAAGTGATGCGTAGCGATGTGTTCAGATTTATCAAAGGGGTTAAGCTCTCTTTTGATTTGGTTTTTGCCGACCCGCCTTACGACATTGATGGATTAGAATTACTACCTGATTTAATCTTCGAAAACAATGTTTTATCCGGAAATGGGATTTTTATTCTTGAACACCCGAGAGATTATGATTTCTCTGACCACCCAAGGTTTGAAGAGCATCGTAAATATGGTAAGGTTAACTTCACATTCTTTTCATAACCCCTATGACATCAGGTTACTTACATAGATTATTTACACTGTTTAAACAGTTGCTAATCCTGTTGGTGCTGTTTTTTCTGTCACGATTGTTTTTCTATTTCTACAACTATTCTCTTTTTAACGATAATGGAGCAGTTGAACTGATTAAACTTTTTGTGGCCGGAATGCGTTTTGATTTACCGGTTATTATCTATTTCAACCTGCTTTATATCATTCTGTTTATTTTTCCGGTGGGCAATCCGCTTAGGGTTAAATGGGTTAGCTTTGTCTTGAAACTCTATTTTGTCATCATCAATAGCTTGCTGATTTTGATTGATATGGCCGATGGGATATTTTTTCACTTTACCCAAAAACGATCCACTGCCGATATTATTCAGTTTGTTTTTCTAAGTGATGATATAAAGGTACTGCTACCAAGCTTTTTAAAAGATTACTGGTTCGTACCATTCTTTTGGCTGCTCTCAATGTATATTTTATGGTGGCTTTACACGATGATAACACCCGGGGCAGCAGCAGCCTGGTCACGGGAAAAGGTAAATCTTAAAACAGTTGTTATTCAATCTATAACTTTTCTGGTTTTAATTGGTTTGAGCATAATAGGAGGCAGGGGTGGTTTGCAATTAAAACCCATTTCTATAATTGATGCTTCAAAACATGCATCCTCCGAAAACATTCCTTTGGTGCTTAATACACCATTTTCTATTATGACAACAATTGGCCACAATGGTATTCAGCCGTTAGTCTATTTTACTGAAGAGGAGGCGCAACAAATCTATCCGGTTTTACATCAGTTTTCCCATGAGCAGCCTGTTAAGAAGAAAAACATTGTTGTTCTTTTACTGGAAAGTTTTAGTAAGGAATACATCGGCTATTTCAACCATTATAAAGGGTACACTCCTTTTCTGGATTCGCTGATTCCGCATGCTTTGGTATTCAATAACGCCTATTCCAACGGGTTACGATCCATCGATGCCATACCTGCAATTGTTTCGGGCATCCCGGCACTCATGCACGAAGCTTTGATAACTTCAACTTACAGCACCAATAAAATACCAAGTCTGCCTAAGATTTTAAAATCACAGGGCTATTATTCTGCCTTTTTTCATGGGGGAACCAACGGAACAATGAACTTCGACGGTTTTGCATCGCATGCAGGATTCGATGATTATTTTGGCAGGTTCGAGTATAACAATGATAAGGATTATGATGGTACCTGGGGAATATTTGATGAACCGTTTTTGCAGTATTTTGCTAAAAAACTGGATAAGTCAAAGAAGCCGTTTTTTGCTTTTGAATTCACCATCAGCTCGCATTATCCTTATAAGCTACCTGAACAGTATGAGGGCAAATTTAAAGAAGGCCCGTTAAAGATTCATAAGGTAATCAGCTATGCTGATTATGCTTTAAAACGGTTCTTCGAAACTGCTTCAAAGATGTCTTGGTATGATAATACCTTGTTTGTTATTTGTGCCGATCATCCGGCACAGTCGGTTATTCCAAACGACAACGGCGTTTATGAAGATAATTACAGTAAGCTGCCTTTAGAAAAAATGACCTTTTATAATAACCTGACCGGCAAGTATGCAATTCCGGTTATTCTTTATGAACCGGGGGATTCAGGTATGGTTGGTGAGTTTAAAGAAACCGTTCAGCAGTCAGACCTTTTCCCTGCAATACTTGATTACCTTAATGTTTTTACTCCTTTTGTTGCCTTTGGACAAAGTTTTTACGATACCACAACCCCAAAGGTAGCTTTTCAATTTTATAACGGAATTTATCAGATTACTCAGGGTTCTGTATCATTGGAATTTGACGGGGAGAATGCATTGGCATTGTATGACAACAGCAACGATCTGAAGCACAGTAATAATCTGTTACTTAAGCAACCGGAAAAATCGAAAGAACTTGAGCAAATAATCAAAGCAATTCTGCAGCAATACACCACCAGATTAGATAAAAACCGACTGGCAGATACTTTGAGGTAGAACGACCTTATTACATTTCTTTTTTCCTTTATTTTTTTATCTACCTTTGTTAGGAAACCGGATATTTTAAAATTATGTTGGTTAAAACTTTTGGAAGTGCTTTACAGGGAATCGATTCCATGCTTATTACTGTTGAAGTAAGTGTTGGCAGAGGAACGGGGTTCAGTTTGGTTGGATTGCCTGACAATGCTGTTAAAGAGAGCAACCAGCGTGTGTTTTCAGCTGTATGGAATTCAGGATTCAGATACCCACGCAATAAGGTTGTTATCAATATGGCTCCTGCTGATGTTAAAAAGGAAGGCTCTGCTTACGACCTGCCGATTGCTGTTGGAATTTTAGCTGCATCGGAACAAATAAGCCCTGATAGGTTAGGAGACTATTTAATTATGGGAGAGCTTTCGCTGGATGGAAGCCTTAATCCTATAAAGGGAGCATTGCCCATGGCGCTTAATGCAAAAAAGGCCGGATTCAAAGGTTTTATTCTTCCTGAAATTAATGCACCTGAGGCAGCTATTGTTGAAGGCCTTTCGGTATATGGGTTCAATAACCTGAAGGAGGTTACTGAAATGCTGGATGGAACCCTTACTCCGGATGAAGTGAAGGTTGACATGGAAGAGCTGTTTGCTCATGCCTCTAACGATTACCCATTCGATTTTGAGGATGTAAAAGGTCAGGAGAACATTAAACGCGCACTTGAGATTGCTGCCGCAGGTGGCCATAACGTTATTATGATTGGCCCTCCTGGTTCAGGTAAAACCATGCTTGCCAAAAGGTTGCCTTCTATCTTACCGCCGATGACATTGGAGGAAGCACTGGAAACAACCAAAATACATTCTGTTTCAGGAGTTCTGTCAAACGATACGGCATTAATAACTTCCAGGCCATTCAGGTCGCCTCACCATACCATAAGCGATGCCGGATTAATAGGAGGGGGGACTTTCCCCCAGCCGGGTGAAATCTCTTTAGCACAAAATGGTGTTTTGTTTTTAGATGAACTACCGGAGTTTAAGCGTTCGGTGCTTGAAGTGATGCGTCAGCCTATGGAGGACAGAGTAGTGACCATCGCAAGGGCGAAGATGAGTGTTGAGTATCCGGCAGCTTTTATGCTGGTTTCGGCAATGAACCCTTGTCCGTGTGGTTATTACAACCATCCTGAGAAAGCCTGTGTATGCTCACCCGGAGTTGTAAAGAAGTATTTGAACAGAATATCAGGACCTTTAATGGACAGGATTGACTTGCATGTGGAAGTGATTCCCGTGCTGGTAAAAGATTTAACCGAATTGCCAAAGGGTGAACCCAGTAAGGTTATCAGAGAAAGGGTGATTAAGGCCAGAATTATTCAACAAGCCCGATTTGCCAATCACGATAGTGTGTATAGTAATTCACAAATGTCGAGAAAGGATTTGGAGAAATATTGCAGCCTGAGTGATGAAGGAAGAAATCTTTTGAAAACAGCCATGGAAAAATTAAGCCTGTCAGCACGGGCTTACGACCGGATTTTAAAGGTTTCGAGAACTATTGCTGATTTGGAATCTTCCGAAAATATAGAACCTCAGCATCTTGCCGAAGCCATTCAGTATCGCAGCCTTGACCGGGAAAGTTGGGGAAATTAATAATTAATGATTAAAAAATGGATTTAACACAACTTGACATAAAAGAGCTTAATACTATTAACAAAGGTACCATGATGGAAGTACTGGGCATTGAGTACCTCGAAGCAAAACCGGGCTACCTGAAAGCCCGTATGCCTGTTGATGAAAGAACCTACCAGCCTGCAGGACTACTACATGGCGGTGCCTCCATGGCTTTGGCCGAAACACTGGGGAGTGTAGGTTCGGCCATAATGGTGAACCTTGACGAATACGAAGTAAGGGGATCGCAGCTTAGCGCCAATCATATAAAAAGTGCCAAAGAGGGGTGGGTTTACGGAGTTGCCAACATCATTCATCGAGGTAGCAATACACACGTATGGAATATTGATATCAAAGACAAAACAGGAAAACTAATCTCCACCTGCCGGCTGACTAACTTTATTATTAGAAAAAGGTAATACCCCGTTGCGTAGCAAACAGAGAGATTTGGTTATTATATATACACGTTGGCAAGCACTTCAAGAAAGGTAAAATGAATAGAATGATAAAAATATTAGTATTTGCAATTATTGTATTAGCATTTCAATCTTGTAAAATAGTAAACGGTTTAATCGAACTTAATCGAAAAAATGCAGAAGTGCATTCGTATAATTTAGCCGACAAGGATATTAAATTCATTTCAATGCATCATATGGGTAAAAAAGAATTCTACGATGATGTAACAGGAATAATAAAAGAATATAAAGACAAAGGATATGTTGTTTTCTATGAATTAATAAGCACAGATTTTACAAAAGACCCTGAATTAAGAAATACAATACGTAGAAAAGTTAGAAAGTTAAAAGGATTTAGTGGAACATATAAAGAAAATGCCCCTGATAGTTTTGCAGAAAAATACGTTTCTCAACCTAAATATACCGATTTAGGAACAGATAGCACAGATATAAGAGCAGATGTAAACTATCTTGAAATGATAGACGAATGGGAAAAACAAAATGGTGTAATAGTATTAGATAGCCTTGATTTAAATACACCATTTACCGAAAAATTTAATAAAGGCGTTGATTATACAACTGAACAATACAAAGCCATATTTATAGAATATAGGAATACATATTTAATCAATATGATTAAAGAAAGTTCTTCTAAAAAAATATTAGTTGTATATGGTAAAGGACATCGAAAAAACTTTAAAAAGCAACTAAAACAATTGAAGAAAACTACAAACAAAACCGATTAATTTAATGTTGAATGTAATTGAGGACATATTAAATAGTTTCGGAGGTCAAGCGGACGGTAGTCGGAAGAGCAGTAAATATCTTTCAGACTACTTTAATATCTAATATAAAAAATAACAAGATTAATATTATAAAAACAAATAGCGACTTGCCAACAAACAATATAAATAATTGGGCAGAAAGTAGTATATTTGTATGAATTACATTAATTTAGTAGCGTGATAAATTGAAAGTTAGGTGTTCCTAAACGCCCAACGCCTCTTATACTCACCGTCAGACTGTACCCACCAGCAAAACCTGTCAGGTCAACAATGGAATGGCGGGAAAGCGACCTGAAAGGTTGAATGCATAGGCATATTTCAGATGATATCAACAAAAAACCCCGAATGATCATCATTCGGGGTTTCATTTTCTTAAAAGAAAAAGAATTACTCTTTAGTCTCTTTTTTTTCTTCTTTAGCAGGTGCTTCAGCAACTTCTTCTTTTGCTTCTGCGGCTGGCTTTTCCTCAGCAACAGTAACCTCTTTAGCAGGGGCTTCAGCTGGT
>Ga0256913_10000499_pt1 | contig 20280 bp, 12 predicted proteins | sample Axial_MatmetaG_FD_185970 | JGI IMG/M metagenome (GOLD analysis project Ga0256913, IMG submission 185970) | Deep-sea worm associated microbial mat communities from Axial Seamount, Juan de Fuca Ridge, Pacific Ocean - Axial_Mat | ecosystem: Environmental > Aquatic > Marine > Oceanic > Microbial... | reverse complement strand
TATGCTGAATTCTCACTTCTTTCTTTGCTGGGTGAATATTAAAGTCAACTTTTTGAGGGGCTACTTGCAATAAGAGAGCAACATAAGGAAAAAGACCACCATGGAGTGTTTCTCGATATGCATATTCGATTGATTGAAGAAAGAGGTAATCACGGATTCTACGGTTATTCACAAAAACCCATATTTTCTTTCTATCAGAGCGAAAAAAAGTAGGAAGAGAATAGACTATCTCCATCGAAAAATAAGAAGATTTATGAGAAACACTTCGCAATGCAGAAGGAGATAAGTTAAATATTTTTGCACATCGATGCAGTAGTGATGAAGGTTTATAGAACAATTTTAATTCTTTATTATTGTATAATCGAAATTCAATATTTGGAAAGGAGAGAGCCATCTCTTGTAGTACAGATTTGATAGCTGTATACTCAGATGTAGGATGTTTGAGAAATTGCTTTCGTGCAGGAAGCCTGTGAAAAAGTTCTCGTACTTCTATAGTCGACCCTTTTTTTCTGCTACATGCAGATAATGTTTTTAGTTTTCCATGAGAAACAACAAGCTTATGAGCGATTGAATTTTCTTGAAGTGTGTCCATATGACTGGTAATAACTGTATGTGATACGGAAGTAATTGCATGTAGTGCTTCTCCACGGAAACCAAGAGTCGCATTATTTTCTAAATCTTGGATTGAGTTAATCTTTGATGTGGTGTGATTTTTCCAACACAACGAAAGATCATCTTTAGACATGCCAGTGCCGTTGTCACTTATGCGTAAAAGATCAATCCCTCCTCGTATGCTTTCTACTGTTATATTAGAAGCATGGGCATCGATTGCGTTATCAATCAATTCTTGCAGTACGGAAGAAGGGCGCTCGATTATTTCACCAGCTGCAATAAGCGATGTCGTTTTATGATCTAATTGTTGAATTGGATGATGTACTTTTTCTTCATTCAAAACTTTAATGTCACAATAAGAGAAAGTAAAAAATCAAATGCTAATCTTTCATTTTCTGACAAAAGCAACATACCCTCAGAGGTCTCGGAGGGTATTAAAGAGGTTTTTAAAGTGATTTCTGCATATTTCCCCGTACCTACTGTTAGCTCTGTACCTGCTTTAAAGTGATTGCTAAGAATATTAATCGATCCTTGTAGGAGAGGAATAAAGCCTTGAAATCGAAAATATGTGCTAAAAACTAAGGGAATCGATTTAGCATTGAAGAGCAACTCTGCAATAAAATAATCTTCGGTACCAAGGGAAGCTGTTTTTTTATTTAAATCATATACCATAGGTATATGATAAGAAGTCGTAAACTTAAAAAAGTCAGTCCAACTGAAAGTGAGTGAAACATTTCCGGCAAACGTAAAAAGGTTAGTATTTTTAGTGTCATGATATAGCATGCGCATTAATGCGACTCTATTATCATTAAAGTAGCGTGTTGCATATTGAGGAAGTGCAAGGTTTTCATAAAAATGCATCGAAAAAAGGTAATCAAATCGAAATCCGTTTTCTTTCTGTGCAGTTCCCTTGATTCCCGATTCTACTGAAAGAGTTTTTAATATCTGTGAGGCTGTAGTCAGATACATATGAGAAAAGTCGTTTACAAATGGTAGAAGTGTCGATGTTGATAAAAAGAAAGAAACAGGAGCACGTACACCCAGAGGGATTAATGCGTCGAAACCTGGTACTAAATAACCTAATTTTTTCGACTTGTATTCTTGAATAAAGGTTGAAGTTTTTTGATTGAGGTAGGGGGTAAATTCATGCGCACTTTGTCTATCAATTAACAAAGAAATCCCAATTTGACTATCAGTCCTTTCTTTTATTGGATGAAAGAAAGAACGCACAGCATATAATCCGTAAGGAGAAACATCTTCGGTAAGTAACTGAAAGCCTCCTATTTTCCAATCTGCCAAAAGGTACATACCTGCACGTGGACGTTGTGGAAAATAAGGTGCATTGCTGAAATCCTGTAGTGATATACTATTTCCAAATGAGATGTTTTCTAAATCTCCAAGATGAAAATAGAGGTTTTTATTTCGTGCAGTTATTTCAATCTTAAGGAATAGGTCATTCAAAAGGTCAAAAGTAGCCGTAAGTGGATCGTTGCTCCAATCTTGATCAGCACCAAATGACCATACAAAGTTATCAAATGGATGATACCAGTTTTGGAGATTGTCAAGCGCGCCCTCGACCATAAAAGGAAAATGAAAGAAGAGTTCAAAGTTTTTATATATGATTCGAGGAGACCATACTAATACGCCGTACATATTTTTTCGTAAAGTCAAAAATCCTAACGATAAACGAGAAGAAAAATGCTTTAGATTAATATCTATATTTTTATTGACATCGATATAGTGAGTATCTTCTTTGCTGCCAGCCTTACTAGATTTAGGAGATTGTAAGTTTTCTGATTCTATATCTTGTTGAGAAGTTGCAATATTTTTCGAGCTATTATTAGAAGATAACCATTTGAAAGAGAATGTTTTTAAATGGTTGGAAAGAGTTGTGTCGTCTATTGCATACAATTGATAAGTTTCGTTTTCCAAAACCAATGATTGTTTAGCTGGTAATATTTGCATCATTGATGACTGAATGTTTTTAATTGTAGAGAAATTATCTACTTGTATGATAGTTTCTTGTATTCCAGTGGTAGTATTTTTTGTGGTAAGAAGTAATTCTCCTGAACTAATTTCTGTAATATTGCGAGGTGTTTTAATGAGGTAAGGTGCATGAGCGGTTATCTGTGGGTCAGATACAATGATATGAAGTGTTCCTTTTTGCAAGAGAAGTTCTGCTTTTTTGTTGCTGGTACTGCTTTCTATCGTGTTTTCTATGATGAGCGAAGAAAATGGAGCGAGTAAAAAAATAGATTTATCAACAAGTGAAAGAACTTCTACTGTAGATTCTCGTGTTTCAATTTTATCTCCTACAATTAATGGTACTTCTAAATTTCCAGTAAGCAAAAAGACTCCGTTTTGATATACAGATATGTTTTGCCTATTATCAAAGTACTTAATTTGAAATTGGGCAAATAAAGGAGATAAACTACACAACAAAAGGATAAATGTATACTTTATTTTCAAAATGATACTACTCCTTGCAAACCAATTGTAACATGGTAGCTAGGGGAATCTTGATCACGTACAAATGAATACCTGGGGCGTAATTCGGAATTCAGTTCTATAGATATAGAAGGGAAGGAGATGCCTATTTTCCCTCCGATAATAGTATTTTCCAATTTCAGTAAATCTATTATTTTATGGATAAACTTTTTTTGGTAATATATTGCCATATGAAAAGTTCCCCATGTTGTTTCTTTATTTTCTTGTATACGAAATTCTCCACCAATCGTGAATCCCTGATGTTGTTCGATGTTTATAATGGGCCCTTTTCCTTGTATTTCAAACTGAAAGATACCGTCAAGAAAAAATAAGGCCAGTCGTACCTGAGCTCCTAGGTATTCTTTTTGGGGAATATCTAGATAATCGGTGCCAAATATTGGTGTGTGGTAATTAAATAAGGCATAAATAGTCTGTGGTTGCATATAGTCTATACTTGTTTCCAAAAGAAATATATTTGCTAATTGGGAACGCATACCTCCACTGAACAGGATTGCGCTATTTTGCCATAAGAAATCTCCAAAGAGTTCTATGCGATGTTTGTTTTGATTATTAAGGTATAAAGGGACTCTAAAATCGCTACCTAGTAGTAATAAATATTTCTTAGAGATAGGTTCAAGATCTGCAATAAGCCCTTGGGCATTGTTTTCTCTATCAATTGCAGAAATGAAGCTAATTTCAGTTTTTTCCCAGTAATTATTAGACAAGAAGGCAAGAGGTCTTATGGTTGTACGCATCGCAAAGGCGTCAAGATGAGAGATGTCTCCTAGCATTGTCTCAATACTTAAATAAGGAAATGCAAATTCTTGGGCATCTATTTTTAAATACAGACCGGCAGCAGAGAAATCATTGTCCGCTGTATTACGATAATTTCTTACGATAGTTCTGTTGCCAATATTAATATTATTCAATTCTCCATATATGAAGTGAATGTTTTCATTTTTTCTCCCATATTCAATGAAAAGACGTGGAAGATAGGTTTCTAGGCCGCTCTGTACTGATATTGGAACCCAATCTTCTGTTTTGAAATGAAATTGCTTAATGTTAAAAGGTGGGCTTATTTTTGCAGAAAAAGCGAACTTTAGATCAAAGTTAAGCATAATTGTCAGTGCGTGCCAGTTATACATTGGCTGTAGAATGATATGTTGATAATTTATCTCTTGTGTACTGTCGGGATTTAGAAGAGAAGATTTAAGTAGTATGTTTGTATCAAGCTGAAATCCAGGATTTCTCCTTATAACAGGGTGGTGATTAGTTGTTACAAATAGTAGTGGTTCAGCTATAGAGAATGATTCTTCTGCTGCAAGTGGCCATATAAGAAGTAACAGTAACCATATAAATTTATAATTCATTCTATACATAGAATATGTTCATATCGGCTTGTTTTCAAGTAAATAACATCTCTTGGGATCGTTATTTTTATTTTCTTGTTCCAAGATCTGAATTATGTTATATTTTAAGTGTTTTGTCTATATATTTTGTTTTTTATCTTATTATAACATGTATGGTAGCAAATCCTTTAAAGGCTCAAGCAACCAATGCGGATGCCTTAGATTTAATAGATAACACCAACACACCAATACGCACACGTGATTTGTATCGCTATGCTGGCTATATTGACATTGATAGCGCAGATCCAGAGGATTTCGTGATTGGGGTGCTGCAGAAGCCAATCTCTCGTGAGGATGCGGTAAGAAAAATACTCTTAGCATTACATAAAATACTACCATTATTCAATATGCGTTATATAAAAGATGTAGATAGTGTTAAGCAGATATTATCAACCTATGTTGCATCGTCTGTCAAAAAAAACGTACTAGCATGGTATATAATAAGAAACGGAAAAGAATTTCGTATACCTCATTACCGTATAGGAACCATTTTTTTTCTTAAAAATAACAACTGGGAAGTACCAGTACGGATTATGTTTGAACAGGAAAAACATATTGTGCTGGCATTTCTGTTTCATTTTTCAGGCTCCAAGCTCTTTGTTGAAGATATTACAGGTGATACCTTGCCAGAACCGTACGAGGGCGCTTCCTTTTCTCCTATGCAATCAGTTTTAAAACTAGGTCCATAACTCTTGTATACTCTAACTATTCGTGTGCCATTTCTTTCTCAAATCGTTCATACTGAGCAAGACTGGTATGAAACTTTCAGAGAAGATATTTTTCAAAAACTAGCACTGCATCATTTTGTCTATTCGCGTACGAAACGAGATTATTGGTTCTTTGTTTGTTCGCATGTAAAGAATAGAGACATTAATAAAATTATCAAAACACTGACTACAATTCTTGATCATTTTCATAAGTGGAAAAACTACGTGAATGCCTGTGCGGGCATTATAGATATCCTGGAATCTGATAATGAAGAAGAAAATTTTAATCAAAATATAGATTTGTTGCTTAATCTTGTCACCTTTGATTCTGTGTGGATTTCTCAACGTATGTGCTTTTTATTTCAATTGCCTATCACAGCAAATAATTTGCATGGGTTGTATAAATATGAACATAGTAATGATAGACAAGCAGAGATTGAATATGCTGCCTGCATTTGCGAAGAAAAAGAGGTGCAACGTCTCCATTCGAAATTAGCTAAATGGCTTCGGAAGAAAGAAAAAGAAAGAAAAGTTTTTTCTGTGTATGCATCTTCCGATTCTGGTATTGAAGAAGTGTTGGCAAAAGCACTTTCTTTGCTATCGTCACATCAACACCTTGCTTATTTTCGGCATAAGCCATCATGGTGTAATTATGCACATATGTATAGATTTTTACTAACAGGAGATATTGAACAATATTTTTCTGAAGTACATGCGAGTGAATTGGTTGAATTGCAGAACATCGTGGATAGATTGCATCCAAGGAGCTTGAAAAGCTATTCTGAAGACACACAGCGCGATCTTTTGTATGCTTTTCGAGTTCTTCTCCATCATATTCTTTTAACCCATGTACACAGCAATATTTTGTTTATTTTTGAGTGGGTTGATGATTGGGATCAGATTGAATACGATACCATCATTTCTTTACTGGAAGAAGTAGATCAGGATAAGAAAATAGAATGTATATTGATTTATGATACCAGTAAGACTAACAATGATGTAAGACTGACGTCCTCAGCGGTGAATAGTTCTTCCTATCATTTTTGTGGATCCTTTAATTATCCAGCAGTTAAAGCCTATTATGGTAATGAGATAGAATATAAGTTACGGGAGGTTCTTGTTATGGAAACCGTATCGCCTATGGTAAAGTTTTCATTATTACTTGCTACCCAATATGGATGGCTGCGAAAAAGAAAGCTTAGTGCAACATCGTGGCCACGAGCTCTTTTGTCGATCATCCCAAGACAATTTCTTCGTGTATTGTATCTTATTATTATCAGTTACGATATTTTGTTTGTACATGAGCAGAGGGAGATTATGGATGGGGAACATGCATCTTCTGGACAGTTTCAATATATTGTAAAACAGTTAATTAAGTTTCGTTTACTGGTTAACTCAGAAAATCCCCAACCCTGCTTGCCAGTTGCGGCCAAGGATATAGAAGCCTTTCTTCAAAACAGTGGAAATCATTTAAAGCGAATAGTAGCACATTATTTGTGGGAGAAGATACAAGACGGAATTATACATCCTTCGGAAAACTTTTACCATACGATAATATCGTGGCTTCCTCCACAATATCAACTGCATATGTATTTGCGAAGTTGCGAACATTATCTTGATACATTACATAAATTCCCCCATGCAATCTTTGAACAATTACCGTGTGATGTAAAAACTATTTCAGAAGATGAGAGACATACTTTTACAATAGTAAGGAGTCTTGTTACGCATGAATATCGTTTAGCGAGTAATAGCGAGATAGAATCTGAATTAACAGAATATCTCTTACATGCGACCAAAAGGCGTCTGCCCTTATGGCTCTATGCAGCACTATATGTGAGTCTAGCATTTGATTTTTGCGAGCGCAATGAAAAAGATCAAGCACTTTATTATGCCAAAAAGGTATTAATGATGCAGGAAACACCCATTATTAATAGACCTCGTGCGCAGGCTTTTTATGTTATGGGACGACTTATGGCAATGGAGGCACGATATGCAGAATCAAAAAGATATTATTCCTTTGCTATTGAAAAGGCTATAGCAATTTCACTGTATGATATTGCATTGCGTACTGCAGTAATGCTCTGTGGTCAATACTTTATCACCTGTAATTTGTCAGCAGCAAAAGTTTTACCTGAGCGTTTTTGGATAATTGCAAGAGAAAACGGACAGTATGCTTGGGAATCAATATTTTATTTTATTCAGGCCCGTGTTTATTTTGAATTAGGTCAATATAGAGAGGCCAGAAACTGTTTTATTAACAGTGGAGAACGATCGAAACTTATCTCTCATTTTTCTATGCATAATACAGCTGCTATTTGGGCCATTCGATGTTTAGGATATTTGCAGGAATTAAAAGCTGCACAGAATGAATTAAATGCTATAACAGATTCAGCTGAGAAGTTGTATGTAAAAGCCGAATTGCTTTTATTTGAAAAACGTTTTAGTGAATCACTTGAGTGTATTGTGCATGCTGAAAAATTAATGCGAAAAAAAACTGAAATAAGATTACCTTATTCTTTTTCAAATGGATTTTCTTTTATAGAAGATATGTATCAAGAAACAAACACGTTACACGTGGCTATTATTGTTTTGCGTGCCTGTCTTTTGTTTCAAAGTGGATTCCCGTCACAGGCAGATCATCTCATGAAAAAAAACACTGAACTATTAAATCGTCAAGAGTGGAGAAATGCATTTTATTATTATACTGCAGCACTTCTGAGTCATCGAAACGATCCACAAAGTGGGGGTGATGTAAATATTATTAGCAAAGGAGTTGTAATGATGAAATCACACACAAAATACCTACATAATCAAGAAGATAGAAATGCGTATCTCTATAAAAATTATTGGAATAATAAGCTTATGCAACTAGCCAAGAATTATTATACTACATAATGCCAGTGCATCTCCCAGGATATCAGCAAGTGGAATATTTGAAATGTTGTAGATATGCAACGTATATTTTCTTAGCTAATGTGGTTAACCCGGTTGTCACTAGCTGGGATGTTCAGAATGTTATCATTAAACAATATGTTTTTTAATGATAACATAGAAAGCAACCAGGATTGAGATAAATGCCAGTGAGATCTGGAGTGGCACACGATAATCTCTGGGATGAAAGTATTGCGAAAAAGAATCGTGAAAAAAAGCTGAAGTAGAAGGTTATTCATTATATCGTCCTGTTTTGATTTAAAGGACTGTATGTATAAGTGGTAAAATGTGTTGTAAAATAGGCATTAATAACAAGACATACTTTTCCTGTTACATATGCTTTAACTCTTCCAATTCTCTTTGAATCATTATACTATTTTATTATGCCCTTGTAGCTCAGTTGGTAGAGCACATCCATGGTAAGGATGGGGTCATCGGTTCAAGTCCGATCGAGGGCTTTTTTACTTAAAAGTTTTAGATTCTTGTAATAGATAAGGGGCTTGCAAGAAATAAAGGAATAGGCTAAACTGTTTCCTAATGCTTGAGCGGTAGACAACTTGTCGAATATGTATTGGCAAGATATAATAAGCACATGTGCTATATGAACAGCAAAGTGATTATTGAGGCCAGTAACTCCAATGGTAGAGTGCCGGTCTCCAAAACCGGATGTTGTAGGTTCGAGTCCTACCTGGCCTGAATAGGATTGCGGAGAATGAAAAAGATTATTCAATTTTTTAAAGAATGTTATGCTGAATTATTAAAGGTAGTTTGGCCTTCACGTTCTGAGGTTTCGGCATCTATTAAGGTGGTATTTGCATCGGTGATATTTTTTGCAGTATTGTTTGGTGTGGTAGATTATTTGCTATTGGCTGGCAGTAATTATATTTTTTGAGAGTGCTGAAGGTGATATCAAAGCATTGGTATGTATTACATGCATATGCAGGAAAAGAAAGGAAGGTAGAGAAAGTGCTGACCCTCCTGCAAAAAAGAGAATTGCAAGATGTATTACTTGAAATACGGTATCCTGCTGAGGAAATTGTAGAAGTAAAAGGGGGTAAGAAAAGGAGAGGTTCGAAAGGATTTTTTCCTGGCTACGTTCTGGTACAATTAGCGTTACCCAAAGAAGGATGGCAGAGTATTGCACTAAAGATTATAAGGATTGATGGTGTTATTGGGTTTTTAGGAGCTTCAAAGGGAGTTCCTCCAGTTCCTCTTTCGCAAGAGGAGGTTCGATCCTTTCTGGCATTAACAGGTGAATCGAAAGCAGAAGCAGTAAATTACCATCACTTTTTTACTGAAGGTGAGGTTGTAAGAATTATAGATGGTCCTTTTCGTACATTTACGGGAACCATTAACATGATTCAGGATGATAAATCTAAAATGAGAGTCATGGTAGGTATTTTAGGTAGGTCTACTCCTGTAGAAGTGGCCTTTACTCAGGTGGAGAAAATATAATACACTTATTGATTAATTCTTTAATTTTCTCAATGTGTAGAAAATGAAGAATGTGTGAAATTTTATGAAAGGTAAAGGCGAAGTAATAAAGTATATTAAATTACAAGTTCCAGCAGGAAAAGCTACGCCTGCTCCTCCTATTGGACCAGCATTGGGGCCTCATGGAGTGAGTGCGCCACAATTTGTCCAAAAATTTAATGATGCAACACGGAATCTTGAGGTGGGACTTATTGTGCCAGTTGTTATTTCCGTCTATAAAGATAAATCTTTCACCTTCGAGGTTAAGACTCCACCAGTTGCAGTTTTAATTAAAAAAGTATTGAGTCTAGAAAAAGGATCAGCAGAACCACATACGAAGAAGGTTGGAATACTTACTCGAAAACAAGTGGAACAAATAGCAGGAGAAAAAATGCAAGATTTAAATGCAAATACTTTAGAAAGTGCGGTACGTATTATTGCGGGAACAGCTCGTAGCATGGGTGTACAGGTTAAACAATGAAACGAGGAAAAAATTATCGTGGAGTTGTAGCAAAAATTGAAATGAATAAAATTTATATTCTTTCAGAAGCGATTGATATAGCAAAAAACACACAGAGGGCAAAGTTTGATGAAAGTATTGATGTTGCTATTAATCTTAATCTTAAAAAGAGTCATTCTTTTCGAGGTGTGCTATCTTTCCCTCATCGTTTTGGAAAGGAAACAAGAATTCTTGTTTTTGCTAAAGGAGAGTATGCGCAAGAAGCTGAAAAATCTGGGGCTGACTACGTAGGTAGTGAAGATTTAGTGGAAAAAATAAAAGACGGATTTCTCGATTTTGATGTAGCGGTAGCAACACCAGATCTGATGCCGTTGGTTGGGAAGTTGGGGCCGATTTTGGGTCGAAGGGGACTGATGCCAAATCCAAAAACACAAACAGTAACACGGGATATCAAACGAACGGTGCAAGCATTAAAGAAAGGGCGTTTAGAATATAAAGCAGATAAAGAAGGAGTCCTACACTTTAGAATGGGGAAGTGTTCAATGAATTCTTCTGCATTATATGAAAATTTTAATGAGTTATTGTCTGAAGTATCTCATAGACGTCCCGTTGACGTAAAAGGAAATTTTATTAAATCTATTTTTATAAGTACTACTATGGGGCCATCTGTTCGTATTGATGCTCTGCGTGCGCTTGAGGATATAAAGAAGTAATATGGCATATCAAGTAAAAGTAAGCAAAGGCAAAAAAGAAAAAATAGAATATCTTGAAACGCTTTTTAAAGGTGCTGAGCATTATGTTTTTGCTGATTACAGAGGAGTCTCTGTGCAGGAATTTACCGCATTACGGAACAAACTTTATGATGTAGACGCACGGTGTCATGTGGTTAAAAATAGATTGGTAAGAAGAGTATTTAATGAAACCAATAAGGAGGTTCTTGTAAAATACACCAAAGGACCTACAGCAGTGATGTTTTTCTCAGGCGATTTTTCTCAAACGATGAAAGTGTTGCTGAAAGAGGCGAAAAATGCAACCTTTGTGCTCAAAGGAGGATTTATAGCAGGATCTGATTGTTCCAAAGAAAGACTTGTAAGTATTGCAAGACTACCAGGTAGGCAGCAATTACTTGCACAACTGATGGGTGCAATGAACGGCGCTACACAGAAAATGGCTTCAGTATTGTATATACTTATGCAGAGAATAGTGGTTTGTCTGCAAGCTGTAGCAGATAAAAAAACGAAGAAATGAAACCTGTTTTTAGTCTTCAGGTGAGGTGCATGCTAAAACAGGGAAAGTAAAGAAGGAGTGAAGATAATATGCCAACATTGACAAAAGAAGAAATATTAGATGCAATTGCGAATATGACTGTGCTGGAAGTTGCAGATCTGGTAAAACAAATGGAAGAGAAATTTGGAGTGAGCGCTGCGGCTGCTCAAGTAGCTGTTGCGAGTCCAGCTGTTGCCCAAGTTTCTGGTAAAGATAGTGAATCTGAGGAACAAACAGAGTTCACGGTTGTTATGAAGGGTTTAAAAGATGGTGCGAATAAAATACAGGTTATTAAAGCTGTGCGTGCTATTATTCCTGGATTAGGATTGAAAGAGGCGAAGGAACTGGTTGAATCTGATGAAAAACCAGTACGGGAAGGGGTCTCGAAAGAAGAATCTGAAGAGATTAAAAAGAAACTAGAAGAAGCGGGAGCTGTTGTCGTTATACAGTAAAGCCTTTAATTCTATTATGTTTTTTCATATGTTGAGTGTGGGGATATTTCTGCACTCAACATTTATTTTATCTTACTAAATAACATAGAGGTTGTTATGCAAAGCAGGAAACAGAACATGAATCGGGTAATTATAGGAGGGAAAAATCCTGTAATGAAATTGCCTAACTTACTTGATATACAGTTATCCTCATATGAGTATTTTCTCCAACGTGAGACAAAACGATTAGGAGAAGAAGTCAAGAATCAAGGCTTGGAGAGCATTTTTAAATCTATTTTTCCAATTGAAAGTCCTAATGGTGATATGCGACTTGAATATGAAGGATATATTCTTGATGAAAGCAGTATCAAGTATTCCATAGAAGAATGTAAGGAAAAAGGAAGTACTTATTTAATACCCCTAAAAGCCCTCCTTAATCTTGTATTTTTGGAAACAGGAGAAATCCGGCAAAAAGAAATCTTTTTTGGTGAAATTCCTCTTATGACGGAAGAAGGCAGTTTTGTCATCAATGGTACAGAAAGAGTAGTGGTGAGTCAATTGCATCGTAGTCCAGGTGTTTTGTTGTCTCATGATAAAGAGGGAGTTCTTGCACGGATTATTCCTTACCGTGGGTCATGGTTGGAGTTTGAGATTTCTGCAAAAAAAGAACTAATTCATATTAAGGTGGATAAGCGAAAAAAGTTATTGGCTACTCTTTTCTTGCGTCTTTTGGGGTATTCAGGGCGTGAAGATATACTGGCACACTTTTATAAGTCACGAACTATTACGCTTTCTGAAGATGATAATAGTTTAAGTAATGCATATGTCATGAAGAACTATTATACGGATAAAAATCAAGGGAAAAGATTATTAAGAGCAGGAGAGCAGTTGCATCCCCATAAGGTATCTGGGCTTATGGAAGCGGGAATCACTACAGTTGAGCTTATTGATTTTTCAGCAGAAAATTCTTTACGTAGCACACTAATTTTAAACTGTCTTGAGCATGAAGAGGTGAAGTATCTTGTAGATGATCAGGATGATCTTTCTAAAGAGGAAGTTGCCAAAATAGCACATGACTTTCTTAATATGAGTGATTCAAGTTATATTGAGAATGCGGAGCGTGAGTTGGCAGCTATGTTTTTTTCTACTCGTCGCTATGATTTAGGAAAGGTGGGTAGATATAAACTGAATCAAGTTTTTGAATATAAGGATCCTCCTCAAGAACAGGTTCTCATCCGCGAAGATATTATTAATACTATTGCTTACTTAATACGTGTATATATTGGAGATCGAAAACCTGATGATATCGATCATCTTGGGAATAGAAGAGTAAGATCAGTTGGTGAATTATTTCAAACCCAGTTAAAGGCTGCCTTTGCTAATGTAGAACGAGTTGCGAAAAACCGCATGGAATTACGCGAAAACGATATGGTTCGGCCACAGGATCTTATAGCGATTAAATATATAGTTTCTTCTATAAAAGATTTTTTTGGGTCGTCGCAACTTGCTCAATTCATGGATCAGGTTAACCCGCTTTCAGAGGTTACACATAAAAGACGTCTGAATGCACTTGGCCCAGGAGGAGTAACTAGAGATCGAGCAAGTTTTGAAGTGCGAGATGTACATTATACACATTATGGACGTATATGTCCTATCGAAACTCCTGAGGGGCCAAACATTGGGCTTATTGTATCGCTTGCAAATTACACAAGAGTGAATGAATTTGGTTTTCTGGAAACACCTTATCAAAAGGTTTTTGATGGAAAAGTAAGCGATCAGATTATATATTTATCAGCTATTGAGGAAGAACGATATAATATAGCTCAGGCAAGTGTAGAAAGGGATGAAAACGGACACTTGTTGCATGACCATGTATCTGCGAGGAAGGGGGGGGAATATATTGTTGCAGATAAGAATGATGTTCAGTTTGTGGATGTGTCACCAGCACAAATTGTATCTATTTCTGCGTCGCTTATTCCTTTTCTTGAACATGATGATGCTAACCGAGCATTAATGGGGTCAAACATGCAACGCCAAGCAGTCCCGTTGTTGTTTACTGAAGCCCCTCGGGTTGGTACGGGTATGGAGCAGGTTGTTGCTCGTGATTCAGGTATTGTGCAAAGAGTACGTCGAGCAGGTGAGGTAATATATGTTTCATCAGAAAAAGTACTGATAAAGCCTCATGAAAGCGATAAAGAAGACGATGTAGATAGTTATATTTTCCATAAGTATCGACGAACAAATCAAGATACCAGCAGTACGCAAAAACCTCTGGTGCAGTTAAGTGATAATGTTGTGGAAGGAGACCCCATATCAGATGGTGCGGCTACTTCAAATGCCGAACTTGCGTTAGGGCGTAATGTGTTAGTTGGTTTTCTTCCGTGGCATGGTCATAATTTTGAAGATGCTATTTTGATTTCAGAAAACATTGTGAAAGAGGATGTTTTCACCTCTGTGCATATTCATGTTTTTCTCACTGAGGTAAGAGAAACAAAGTTTGGGCCAGAAATTGTAACCCCTGATATTCCTAATACACCTGAACACACACGCATGCATCTTAACGAAGATGGAATTATTTGTGTGGGAGCACGGGTGAAGTATAATGATATTTTGGTGGGAAAAGTAACTCCAAAATCTGATATTGATAATACGCCAGAATTTCGGCTTTTGAATCAGATTTTTGGTGAAAAAGCACGCGAAGTTCGTGATACTTCTTTACGAGTGCCTCACGGTATTGAAGGAGTGGTGATAGATGTGCAAATGGTAGATAGATTAAATGGAGAAGACCTTAGTCCTGGCGTGGTAAAGGTAATTAAAGTTTTTACTGCGACAAAATGTCGATTGAAAGAAGGTGATAAAATGGCAGGACATCACGGTAACAAGGGGGTAGTATCTAAAATTTTACCAGTGGAGGATATGCCATTTATGGAAGATGGTACACCTCTTGATATTTGTCTAAACCCTCTTGGTGTACCATCGCGTATGAATATCGGGCAAATCTTAGAGATGCAACTTGGTTGGGCGGCGGTTGCTTTGGATCAATGGTTTGCGGTTCCGGTTTTTGAATCTCCTTCCCATGAGTGCATTGCAGAGAAACTTGCGGAAGCAGGCTTGCCAGAAAATTCTAAAACGCCATTATATGATGGGAAAACAGGTGAGTGTTTCAAAAATAAAGTATCTGTAGGATATATGTATATGTTAAAACTTCATCATTTAGTCGATGATAAAGTTCATGCTAGATCGACAGGTCCTTATTCCTTGCTTACGCAACAACCTCTAGGAGGCAAAGCTCAGTTTGGAGGGCAACGATTAGGAGAAATGGAAGTGTGGGCATTGGAATCATATGGAGCGGCTCATACGTTACGTGAACTGCTTACTGTGAAATCAGATGATATACGTGGACGTACTAAGATTTATGAAGCAATTGTTAAAGGTGAAACCTTTACTGATATTGGCATTCCTGAGTCCTTTAATGTGTTGGTACATGAACTAAGAGGCCTAGGTCTTGACATTAGTATTTATGATGAGAAGGATATGCTTATTCCCCTTACTGAGCGCGATGAGGAATTAGCAATGCGATCTAATACTGAATTTTAGGAGAACATCATAGTGAAAAGAATAAAACGATTTGATCATATTCATTTAAAACTTGCATCACCAGAGCGGATCCGTGCGTGGAGTTATGGTGAAGTAAAAAAACCAGAAACTATTAATTATCGTACATTAAGGCCAGAACGTGATGGACTTTTCTGTGAGCGCATTTTTGGAACAACTAAAGAATGGGAATGTTATTGTGGAAAATTTAAGTCTATTCGATATAAAGGTGTGGTTTGTGATCGCTGTGGTGTAGAGGTAACGCATTTCCGAGTACGTAGAGAACGTATGGGGCATATTGAATTAGCAGCTCCTGTTGCACATATTTGGTTTTATCGTTCGGTGCCTTCTCGGATAGGTTTATTGTTAGATGTTTCAGGGTCTGCATTGCGATCTGTGCTTTATTATGAAAAATTTATAGTAACAGATCCGGGCGAGTCAGATTTGGAGAAAAAACAATTACTTACAGAGGAAGAATACGAAGAAGCCTGTGAACAATATGGGATGTCTTTTTCAGCTGATATGGGCGCTGAAGCTATTCGTGCTTTACTTAATGATTTAGATGTTTCTAATCTGGTAATGGAATTACGAACGCAAATGGAAGAAAAAGGGTTGCGCTCAGATAAACGCCTTTTAAAGCGTATTGAAATTGCTGAACAATTTAGCAAATCAGGCAATCATCCTTCTTGGATGATTTTTGATGTCATTCCTGTTATCCCTCCAGAGCTTCGCCCGATGGTGCAATTGGATGGAGGACGGTTTGCTACATCGGACTTGAATGATTTATACCGTCGAATTATTAATAGGAATAACCGTTTAAGACGTCTGAAGCTTTTGCAGGCCCCCGATATCATTATTAGAAATGAAAAAAGAATGCTGCAAGAAGCATTTGATGCGTTAATCGACAACAGTAAGAAACAACGGGTAGTAAAGAATTCTATTAGCAAACCACTGCGCTCTCTTTCGGATATGTTGCGTGGCAAACAAGGAAGATTCCGTCAAAACTTATTAGGAAAACGAGTAGATTATTCTGGGAGATCTGTCATTGTGGCTGGGCCTGAATTGGAATTACATCAATGCGGGTTGCCAACTAAAATGGCACTTGAATTGTATAAACCATTCATTATGAAACGATTGGTAGAAGAAGAGGTTGTATTTAATCTTAAGAAAGCAAAGGCATTGGTAGAGCAAGAAGCACCAGAAGTTTTTGCCATCTTAGAAGAAGTTGTGCAACATCACCCAGTATTACTTAATAGAGCGCCTACTTTACACCGATTAGGGATTCAAGCTTTTATGCCAGTATTGGTAGATGGAAAAGCAATTCGCTTGCACCCATTAGTGTGCCATGCATATAATGCAGATTTTGATGGTGATCAAATGGCTGTGCATGTGCCATTGAGTCAGGCAGCTCAAACAGAATGCGTAACACTGATGCTTTCATCACGTAATTTACTTAATCCTGCCAATGGGCAACCTATTGTGTTTCCATCTCACGAAATGGTTTTGGGTGTGTATTACCTTACTGGAATGAAAAAAGGTGCAAAAGGAGAAGGGCGTCGTTTTTCTTCCTTTGAGGAAGTGCGCTATGCCTTAGATTATGATGTGGTAGATTACCATGCATTAATCAAAATCAAGATTGATGGAAAACTTATTGAAACCACACCTGGAAGGATTATCTTCAACGAAGAACTTCCTGAAGAGGTGCCATTTATCAATCAACACCTCAAAGATGAGGATTTGCAGGCACTAATTGCCGATATGCATAAAAAGTTTGGTCAAGCTATTACAGTAAAAATGTTAGATATTGTGAAAAAGATAGGATTTAAATATGCAACATTTTTTGGATGTACTCTTGGTCTTGATGATATCATCATTCCAGAAGAAAAACCTGAGCTTTTAGACAAAGCGAATAAGGATATTCTTACTATTGAAGAGCAATATAGAAGCGGATTTATGACACAGGAAGAACGCTATAATCGTGTCTTGGATGTATGGAGCAATACGAATGATCAGCTTGCCGATTCAATGATGGAAACTCTCCAGAAATCTGAGAAAGGATTTAATAATTTGCATGTGATGATAGATTCGGGTGCACGTGGAAGTAAAAATCAAATTAGGCAGTTGGGTGGGATGAGGGGGCTTATGGCTAAGCCTTCCGGGGAAATTATCGAGTTATCCATACAATCGAATTTTAAAGAAGGTCTTTCAGTTATCGAGTTTTTTATTTCTACAAATGGCGCACGAAAAGGATTAGCCGATACTGCACTTAAAACATCAGATGCAGGTTATCTTACACGTCGTTTGGTTGATATTGCACAAGATGTAGTGATAAACATGGAAGATTGTGGAACCATTAATGGGCTTGAAATGCGTGCATTAAAAGAGGATGAAGGAGTTTTTGAGCGTTTAGCTGATCGAATCCGAGGGCGATTTACTCTTGAGCGGGTCAGACATCCAATATCGGGAGAATTAATTGTAGATGTTAATCAAGAAATTACTGATGAAACAGCCGAACTTATTGAAGATCTTGGTATTGAATCAGTGTATATCCGAACTGTATTGACATGTGAGGCTCCTCACGGAGTATGCCAAAAGTGTTATGGACGTTCTCTCTCATCTAATAAAACGGTAGAGATAGGAGAAGCAGTAGGTGTTATTGCCGCTCAATCTATTGGGCAACCTGGAACACAACTAACTATGCGAACATTTCATATAGGAGGCGCTGCTACAAAAATTTCCGAGGAAAACAAGGCAGTTTTGCCATATGATGTATATGTACACAGTATTAGCGGTAATACTGTATTGATTGATGATGGACGCGTATTGCTTACAAGAAGAGGTGAACTTGCAGTGACTCGTGTGTTTGTTTCATTTGAAACAAGAAAAGACACAGAGATCTTTATCAAAGATGGGGAGAAAATTACAAAGGGTCAGAAAATTTTACGAGATGGAAATGAAACAGTGCATTCTAAAGAAAACTCATATGCAATTTTACAGAAAGGTTTTTTACATCTAGTAGCTCAAAATCAAATATTGGAAATAAGGAATGGGGCTGAGTTGTTTGCAAAAGAAGGTGATATTATTCGTGCGGGCGAACCTATTGCTATATTTGACCTTTTTAGCGAACCAATTATTTGCGAATATGCTGGAATTGTGCGATTTCAGGATGTTTTCCCAGGAACAACATTGCAAGAAGTTGTGAATTCAGATACTGGTATTGTTGAAAAAATAATAACAGAATATCAAACAGAAAATCTACAACCACGTCTTTTGATTGAAGACGAAAATGCTAATGAGTTGATGACGTATCCCTTACCAAATAATGCGTTTGTAAATGTGGAAGACGGTGAGAAGGTTAAGCCAGGAGCATTGTTGGCTAAACTACCTAAAGAAAGCTTAAAAACACGTGATATTACAGGGGGGCTTCCCCGAGTAGGTGAGTTGTTTGAAGCTCGTCATCCACATCAGGCAGCAGTGCTTGCACAAATAACTGGTACGGTGAGTATAGGGGCTATCTCAAAAGGATATAGGACGGTGTCTATTGCTGATGAATACGGCAAGAAATATGAGCATCAGGTTCCCATGGGGCGTCACCTTTTTGTTCGTGATGGCGACAATATTCGATCAGGTGATAAGTTATGCGAAGGAACAGTAGATGTCCGTGATGTTTTATCGATTCTAGGGGAAAATGCTTTACAGAGTTTTCTAGTAAATGAGATTCAGGAAATTTACAGATTACAGGGTGTAAACATAAACGATAAGCATATTGGTATTATTATCCGTCAGATGATGCGAAAAGTAGAAATTGTGTATACAGGGGATACTAAATTTATTATAGGACAACATGTCGACAAACCTGAATTTCAAAGAGTTAATCAAGCGGTTGTATCTCAAGGAGGACAATCAGCAGTTGCGCGTCCGTTTTTGCAAGGCATTACAAGAGCAAGTTTAAATATAGAATCGTTTATTTCAGCAGCGTCATTTCAAGAGACAGCAAAGGTTTTATCGAATGCTGCGATCAGGGGAGCAATTGACTACTTACGGGGATTAAAAGAAAATGTTATTATTGGTCATTTGATTCCTGCTGGTACAGGAATGCTAGAATATGGAAATCTGACATTGTCTACTAAGGTTGAACAGGATTTGGATAATTTTGTAGATCAGATGATAGAGAAAAAGAAAATCGAGATAGCTGAGGCGGAAGCAGCAGCTGAGCAAGAAGTGGCACAGCAGTTTGAACCAATTCCCATAAATGACTTCCCTGACAATTAATTTCTTGCCTTGACTGACTTTCAGCATTAATATACGATAAGAAAAAGGAATAATGAGATGCCAACGATTAATCAGTTAATCCGTAAAGGGAGAAAAAAACAGAAAAGGAAAGTAAAATATCCTGCATTGAAAGCTTGTCCTCAAAGAAGAGGTGTATGCTCACGTGTAATGACAGTTGCTCCTCGGAAGCCTAATTCAGCGCTGAGAAAGATAGCTCGTGTACGATTAACAACAGGTTACGAGGTAACCGCATATATTCCGGGAGTTGGGCATAATTTACAAGAGTATTCTGTTGTCTTGGTTAGAGGTGGTAGGGTTAAAGATCTTCCAGGTGTGCGCTATCATATTATTAGAGGAACGCGTGATACTGCGGGTGTAACTGACCGTTGTCAAGGACGATCCAAATATGGAGCTAAACGTCAAAAGAAGTAGGATTTTATGTCACGGAGAGGAGTAGTAAAAAGGAAGCCAACGATACTTGATGATCGTTATCATGATGCAGTGATTGCGAAGTTTATCACAACTATGATGAATCAGGGTAAAAAGCTGAAGAGTACACGTATCGTGTATAATGCGCTTGAACGTATTCAAAAAACAGTAAAAGAGGAAAAGGCTTTGACGGTCTTTCATCAAGC
>Ga0256913_10000498_pt1 | contig 20305 bp, 20 predicted proteins | sample Axial_MatmetaG_FD_185970 | JGI IMG/M metagenome (GOLD analysis project Ga0256913, IMG submission 185970) | Deep-sea worm associated microbial mat communities from Axial Seamount, Juan de Fuca Ridge, Pacific Ocean - Axial_Mat | ecosystem: Environmental > Aquatic > Marine > Oceanic > Microbial... | reverse complement strand
AGAGATGAACAGGGCTGTCTTCATGTATGCCTCCCTCTCCGAAAAAGAGGAGAACGAGAAACTGGAACTCGCCAACGATATCAATCTCGCCGGCAGACAGAGGATGCTGACTCAGAGAATGGCGAAAGATCTTCTACTCATATCGTCGGGCGGAGAGAGAGAAAAGTATCTGAAAGATTTTCACCATAGCAGAATTCTCTTTGACAAAACGCTAAAAGGTCTCATCGACGGTGACCCAAAAGCCGGTCTCGTCGGTACCGACCTGCCGGATATCAGAAATCAGCTCATTCTCGTCCGTAAACTATGGAGCATAAAACAGCGTCTGCTGGATAAAGCGGTAAACGAGAACAGCGATGTAGCCGAAGCGATATCGTCACTGGACAAACTGCGCAGACAGATGAACAGAGCGGTGGGACTATATGCCCTCTCTATAGAGAGACAGAAACGGAACATCCGTCTCGATTCTCTCGTAAACGACTATACGAAGAGGAGAAAAGCCGTCAGGAGAGCAGTCAATCTCGCTGGCAGACAGAGGATGCTGACTCAGCGTATAGCGAAACTCGCCATAGAGTGCCGTATAGGTGTGGATGGAGACAAAAAGTGCGAAAAGATGTTCGATTACGCCATTTTATATGAAAAGACTCTTTTGGGACTTTTGAACGGTGATAGCGGAATGGGGCTCGAAAAGTGCGAAAACAGAGATGCCAGAGAGCAGATATCGAAGATAGCGAAGGTCTGGAAGCCATTTGCCCTTTCGGTCGTGAAACTCGAAAAGAGCGGTGGAAAAGACAAGGGAGCGTATCTCGATATACTCTCATCGAATATGAAACTTCTCGAACTCTCCAACAGGCTCGTAACGATCTTCGAAAAGGGTGACAAAGGTCTCAACTATCTCGAAAAAGAGAGACTTCATATCGTGAACATAGCCGGTAGAGAGAGGATGCTGACCCAGAAGATGACCAAGGAGAAACTACTCTCTCTCGCCAAACCCTCTTCTCGCTATACCGAGGATATGATAGAGAGTATGAAACTTTTCGAAAAGTCTCTTATCGCTCTGGTAAAGGGGAGTAGAGAGTTGGGGATAGTGAAAACTTCGGACCCCGGGATAAAGAAAAAGTTGATAGAGGTAGCGAAGATATGGAAAGGGCTCAAACCTCTCTACCGCAAAAAGAGGCTTGACAAAAAAGAGTTGAAGAGACTGCTGGATGAAAACCCGAGGTTGCTTTCGAAAATGGACGAAGCGGTAAAGATGATAGAGAATACCGCCGATTATTGATTATGAAATCTTGAATAGAGGACCGAAATGAGAAGAGATTTGGATGATTTGAACTTTTCCGGTGCCGAGAAGGAGAAGAGATTTCTCTACTTCGTATTGACAGTCGTGATAGTGCTTCTGGCCATAGCCCTGACGACAATCGGATATATGAGTGTCCGTATGATGGATAGGGATACAGATGCGACTTCGAACGGGGCTGAAAATCGTAACGAAGTTTCGAAAACGGAGGCGAAAACGGAGTATCGTCTGAGCCAAAAGGATATGGATGAAATAGTCCGTAGAGTCGTCGAAAGGCTCTCCAGAGAGAGGAGAGAGAGTCCGAAACCATCGGAGACGATACCTTCGGACGATACGGATTCGGAATTGGACGCTCTGATATCCTCCTCATCCTCATCCGATGGGAAGAGCCTCGAAGAGAGACTCAAAGAGAGTGAAGTCGATACACTCGATGAGAAGGTGATATCTCCGCAAAAAAGAGACCCTTCCTCTTTTGCGAAAGCTTCGGCCAGAGGAAAAGGGGGCACATACAACAGAGTCGTGATATCCGATGATGCCGCTTCCGAAGATATCGAGATGAAGAGACTCGACGATGAGCTGGAAAAGCTGATAGAACAGACCAGACCATCCGAGAGTGATTCGAAGAGAAAAAGAGAGATAGAAGAGCATAGAAAAGAGATGAGAACCATAGTGGTGATGCCGGGAGACACGCTCATCACGATAGCCCAAAAGGCTTATGGAGACGGTCGAAAATATGTAAAGATATTCGAAGCCAATCCCGAACTGATCAAGAATCCCAACAGTATATATGTGGGACAGAGACTCAGGGTACCGGAGTAGAGAGATGAAAAGAGATTGCATATCGGGAATGAATATGACCGCTTTGACGCTGGCGGTCTGGCTCACATCTATCTGCACTATCGTAGCCGGAGAGGTCGATGGAGACTCCACAATCGTTCGTATAGACGAAAATCTGCCCTACTACGAAACATACGATTCGGGAAAGAGAATCAGAGTGGAGAGAATACAGAGTACGGATTCTCTCCTTACCGACGATTTCAGTAAAACTTCCAGAGAGTGTCCGCCATACTGTATCCAGCCGATCGAAGCGGCCGAAGGTGTGACTACGGTCGGAGAGAGGGAGCTTATCGATTTCACTCTCGAAGATATACCCAAAGGGGCACTTCTATTGGATGTGAGAGATAGAGAGTGGTATAGACTCGAAACCATTCCGGCATCCAAGAACATACCTCTCGCCACATTGGTGAGAGCGGACGACCGGCAGATGGGAAAGATACTGTCGCTTCTGGGGGCGGATGGAAAAGGGGATTTTTCCCATGCGAGAAAACTGATGATATTCGGCAACGGCCCATGGAGTGACGAAGCTGTCGTATTTATCGAAAAACTGATCTCTCTCGGATACCCCGCCAAAAAGATACTCTTCTATAGAGATGGATTGCAGGGGTGGAAACTGTTGGGACTCACTACCGTATCGCGAACAGAAAAGGAGAATGACAAATGAGTGGTGTCGTGAAGTGTGACTATCTGATCGTTGGAGCCGGTATAAACGGACTCTCCATCGCTTTGGAGCTCAAAAGGAGATTTCCCTCCTCTTGCATAGTCGTCATCGAAAAGGAGAGAGAGGTGGGACTGCACGCCAGCGGTAGAAACAGTGGCGTACTCCATGCGGGATTCTACTACACCAGAGATTCTCTGAAAGCGAGATTCACCAGAGATGGCAACAGGATGCTCAAGAGCTACTGCAGACAGAGAGGTCTATCACTCAACGAGTGTGGAAAACTGGTCGTAGCCAAAGATGAAAACGAGCGTGAGACTCTGCACGAACTCTACGAAAGAGGTATGGCGAACGGGGTGAATGTGGAGATAGTCGATAGCGATAGAGCTACCGAGATAGAGCCGAACGCCAAGACATTTTCGGAAGCTCTCTACAGTCCGGATACGGCTACGGTCGATCCCGGGGAGATTTTGCGATCCATGACGAGTGATCTCGAAGAGTCGGGAGTGAAAATCTACACTCGAACGGCGTTTCTCCACCATGCAGGATTGAATAGAGTCATCACTTCGCAGGGGAGTTTCGATGCGCAAAAGGTGATCAACTGCTCCGGGCTGTATGCCGATAGAGTGGCGAAAGCTTTCGGCTTCGCGGATGACTATACGATAGTTCCGTTCAAAGGTATATATCTCAAATATGGAGCCACTCCGGGTCCGGTGAAGACCAATATATATCCGGTGCCAAATCTGAAAAATCCATTTCTGGGAGTACACTATACCGTGACTGTGGATGGCAGTGTCAAGATAGGGCCCACCGCCATACCGGCATTCTGGAGAGAAAATTACGGTGGATTCGACAACTTCGACCTCTCCGAGATGACGGAAATACTCTTCTACGAAGCGAAACTCTTTTTGACCGATAGTTTCGGATTCCGTTCACTCGCATTCGAAGAGTTCAAAAAATACTCCAGGGAGTATCTCTCTTCTCTGGCCGAAGATATGGTAAAAGTGGTCGATAGTGAGAAGTTCGATAGCTGGAGTACTCCAGGAATACGGGCACAGCTTCTCGACAGACGGACACTCGAACTGGTACAGGATTTCATCGTCGAGGGGGATGAGAGGTCCGTGCATATTCTCAATGCCGTCTCTCCGGCATTTACATGTGCGATGGCGTTCGCCAAATGGGTCGTCGATGAATATATAGCTTAAATCTCTCTTATGGGCTCACTTCGTTTAGGATAATTTGGTATTATTAGCTACCTACAAAAATCAGGAGTATACAAATGATAAAAAAGATAATTGGAGGAGCCGTAATGGCTTCTACGATGATGTTCGCACTTCCAAACGATCCGATTCAGTTGACGATGGTGAGTCAGGCGGCTCAGAAAAAGGCTGTCATTATGGCGAATATGCATCTAAAAGGCGATCTCAACGAAAAATTCGGTAAAGCCTACGATGCCTATCAGCAAAAGTTTATGAAACTCAGACTCGAAAGACTCGGTCTGATAGAGGAGTATGCCAAAAACTTCACCAAGATGAACGACGCCGAGGCGGACAAACTTCTGAAGAAATGGTTCGATTTGAGAAAGAAGGAGGTCGAACTCCAGCAAAAAAGCGCTGAAGATTTCAAAAAGATCCTTCCCGCGTCCATGGTCATCAGATACTATCAGATGGAAAACAGAATCAACCTTCTCAGAGAGGCGAAAACGGCATCTCTGATACCTCTGGCCATACCCGACCAGCAGAAAAAAGCCAAATAGCGAATCTTCCCGCCTCATGGCGGGAAATCTCACCTTCTCAGCGAAGGATTCTCCTCTTTTTATCTACGACATATCTCATATCTTTATAGAAATAGACCGCTCTCTCTTCAGACTCCAACGGTGGTACGATTATTCTGAATTTATCGATAGTGACGAGAGGGAATTCGACACTGTATGTAGAGAACCACGACGGTACGCTTCTGCGCAGAGGTTGCGGAATATCACTTTTGGCGAGCCTTTTCACACTTTGGGGGGAAGTGCCTTCGAGGGTTATCGACGATGGTAGAGAGTCGATATCGGGATAGAGAGAGATGATGAATTTTTCTCTATCTCCCACTGTCCCGAGATATGAGATGTAGAGTATCTTCTCATCTTCCCTACCCTGCGAATAGACGAGTTTTTCGGTCTTTGCGAGAGTTTCGTAAACACGATGGTTCTTCCCGACCATCTCGAGCAGTTGTCTCTCTTCGCTACCTCCGCATCCGGCCACTATCAGACCCGACACCACTATCAGCGCCATCCTCCCGTACATCCGATACTCCTCCCGGGCTATACCCCTGATTTGTCGCCATTCTACCACATAGTAGATAAACCATGAGAGTTTCCAGATATCACGATGCTACTCTTCAGCACATTTGTAATAAAATCTTTCCTATCGTGCAGATAGCGCATTCAGGCGCGAAGGAGATATGAAGATATGGAGCATAGAGCGGTTGCTTTCACCGGCCCTTCCAACAGTGGAAAGACGACGATAATCGAAAAGATTTCGAAGAGACTGAACGGAAAAAAGAGGGTGGCGATAATCAAAAACGACCCCAAGGACAAAGCCGTTTTCGACAAAGAGGGCAAAGATAGTGACAGATTTTACAAAACAGGAGCGGAAGTCGCAGTCGTATCACCGACGAGAACCACGATATTCTCGCACAGGAGCAGAGATATGGAAGAGGTCGCCAGGCTACTCTCTCCTTTCGATCTTCTCCTCGTGGAGGGGTTGAAAAATCTGCCCCTTCCCAGAATCGCGGTCTTCAGAGGCGCTATCGACACAGAGTATCTATCCGTAGTGGAAGCGATCGCCATCGACGACACCATAGATCCGGAAGAAGCCGATCTGCCCGACAATATCGATATACTAGATCTCAACGATACAGACGCTATCATAGAGTGGATAGATGACAACTCCGTCAAATTGAAAGGATTAGACAATGCTGACCATATTTGAAAAGATAAAACATATAGCCATCGATATAGACAGGGCTATAAAAAACGAAGATCTCGGATATAGCGAGTCGAGAAATTCGACGGGCGATACCCAGCTGAAACTCGATGTCGTGTGCGACCATCTCATCGAACACGAATTCAGGGATCTCTCTCTCGTGAAATCGCTCATAAGCGAAGAGAAAGAGGAGATTATGGAGATAAACCCCGATGGTAAATACATCATATGTTACGATCCTCTCGACGGCTCCAGTATAGTCGATGTCAATCTCTCGGTCGGATCGATATTCGGTATATACGACAAAGACGACCTTTCGGGAAACGGCCTCGTGGCGGCCGCATATATCGTGTATGGCCCCAGACTGGAAATAGTCTATGCATCCAGAGGTGAAAAGCCTCGACACTATCGCAGTGGAAGCAGTCATCTATTCAGCTATTACGACGATGTCGAGTTGGGTGAAAAGGGCAAGCTCAACGCTCCAGGCGGTACGCAGAAGAATTGGACTCCCACACACAAGGGTATGGTGGATGCCCTCTTTTCCGAAGGGTATCGCCTCAGATACAGTGGCGGTATGGTTCCCGACTTGCATCAGATACTCCTGAAAGGCGGAGGGCTTTTCAGCTATCCCGGTACTCAGGATAGACCTGAAGGAAAGTTGAGGATACTCTTCGAAGTGCTTCCTTTCGCTCTCATATTCGAAGAGGCTGGAGGTGAAGCGATAGATGAAAAGGGCCGCCGGCTTCTCGATATATCTCCCGAACATCACCACGATACCACTCCATGCTTTTTCGGTTCCAAATATGAGATAGGCAGAGTCAGGGAGATATACGGAGTATGAGCGAAAAGGCGAAGGAGGAGAGTCTCGAAAGAGAGCTTCGCGACAGAATGGAAGAGATCGAAAGGTGCCAGAGAGACAGAGGACTCGAGAGCTGTCTCCCCTGCCCCACCGTACTGGAGTGCGATATCAGAAAAAGATATGTGGATAGCGTATATACCAGTATGAACAGAGGTGAAAGCGGGGGATTCGAATTTTGACGAAGGAGATTTCCGATGGATATAGTATTGAGCGCGAAAGATAGAGAGAAGATACTCGAGAGTATCAGGAACATTCCCGATTTTCCCAAACCGGGTATTCAGTTCAAAGATATCACGACACTTTTGAACAATCCCTCGTCGTGGGAAATATTGATGAACCATCTGCAAAGCAGATATGAAGATTCGAATATCGATTTTGTAGCCGGTATCGAATCGAGAGGATTCATATTCGGAGCCGCTCTTGCGGATAGACTCGGAGCGGGATTCGTGCCTATCAGAAAAAAGGGTAAACTCCCATACACCACAGTGGCACAAAAGTACTCTCTCGAGTATGGCTTCGATGAAGTGGAGATACATATCGACGCTTTTGGAGACGATGGCAAAACGGATGGCAGGAGTTCGAGGGTGCTTCTCATAGACGACCTGATAGCTACCGGCGGTACGGCTTCGGCTTCGGTCAAATTGATAGAGAGTGTGGGGGCAGAATGTATCGAGTGCTGTTTCGTACTGGAACTATCGTTTCTCGAAGGAAGAAAAAGTATAGAAGCTCCCGTCTATTCGGTCATAGAGCTTTGACGAGGGGGAATCTCCCCTCTTCTCTCATCCTCGGATGGATGAGAGTCCCTATCAGTCCGTACTCTCGACTACGCTGATAGACTCTATATCGTCGTTCTGCTCTATCGAGTCGAGTACTTCGAAACTCGCACTGTCGTCTTTGTCGATCGCTCCGAATACCGTATGGACACCATCGAGATGCGGAGTGGGTACGAATGTGATGAAAAATTGGCTACCGCCTGTATCTTTACCGGCATGAGCCATGGATATGACACCTCTATCGTGTCGTACTCCATTGTCCGTTTCGCATTTGATGTTCCAGTCAGGTCCTCCCGTACCAGCCAGTGCGGGGTTGTCTTTGGAGTGGGGACATCCACCCTGTGCCATAAATCCGGGAATGACTCTATGAAACTTCAATCCGTCGTAGAAACCGCTATTCGCCAGGTGCGCGAAATTCGCTACCGTATTCGGCGCTTTGTCGGGGAAGAGTTTGATTTTGATCGTACCCTTTCCCGTCTTCACGATCGCATACTGCAGTTTGGAGAGTTCCTCTTCGCTCAAATCGTACTCTTTCAGTTGTCTTCCGTACATATATGATCCTTATGGTATTATCTATCCGAACGCTGTCGATTCCATATACGGTACTCGACGGGCGTGACGGATTTTCTCCGAAATTATAACCAAAAGGATTGTATCTTGGAACTCTGTATAGCTCTCGATCTGCCTACCGCTTCACAGAATATGAAGCTGGCACACGATATAGCCCACTTCGATGGGATATGGCTGAAAGTCGGTTTTCGCTCCTATGTCAGAGATGGACGGGATTTCATAGACACTCTCAAAAGTATAAATCCATCTTTCAGGATATTTCTGGACCTCAAACTATACGATATACCCAATACGATGGCCGATACTGCGGAAGTGATAGCCGATATGGGTGTCGATATGTTCAATATACATGCGAGTGCGGGGCCTACCGCAATGAAGAGTGTAATGGATAGACTCTCCAAAAGGGAGGAGAGACCTCTCGTCCTGGCGGTTACGGCTCTCACATCGTTCGACGATGCCGAATTTTCCACCATATATGGGGAGAGTATCTCCAAAAGAGCGGAAGAGTTTTCGATAATGGCATATGAAAACGGCCTCGACGGTGTAGTGTGTAGCGCTTTCGAGAGTGCCGATATCAAGAGAGCGACATCCGACGGCTTTTTGACTCTCACACCCGGCATCAGACCGTTTGGAGAAGATGCGGGAGACCAGAAGAGAGTCGCCGACATCGGATTCGCTCTGGAAAACGGGGTGGATTTCGCGGTGGTGGGAAGACCGATATACAGAGATGAAAACCCGAGTCGAAAGGTGGAGATGATACTCGAAAGCATCGCGAAGAGCGGGCTTGGAGGGTGATGGTCCTCTTCAGCCCTTTTTGGCTATAATCGCACCAATTCAAAACCAAACAAACGACAGGAAACGAAGTGAGAACACATTATTGTGCAGAAATCGATGAAAGTGCCATAGGTAGTAGAGTGACCGTCGCAGGCTGGGTAAACAGCCGTAGAGACCACGGAGGGGTGATATTCATAGACCTGAGGGACAACGATGAGGTAGTCCAGCTCGTATGTGATCCGGCCGATAGCGCCCAGGCTCACAAGATAGCGGAGAATGTCAGGGATCAGTTCGTGATTATCGCTTCGGGTAAAGTCAGAGCCAGAGGTGAAGGTCTGGAGAATCCAAATCTCAAAACGGGCAAAATCGAGATAGTCGTCGACGAGATGAGGATAGAGAATCGTTCCAAACCGATGCCTTTCGATCTGGGAGACGACAAAGTCAACGAAGAGATCAGGCTCAAATATAGATATCTCGAGCTCAGAACTCCCGATATGTACGATATCTTCAAGCTTCGCTCCAAAGCCGCCATCGCCGCGAGAAACTCACTCGACGCTCAGGGCTTTCTGGAGGTGGAGACACCCATACTCACCAAATCGACCCCCGAAGGCGCCAGAGACTATCTCGTACCGAGCCGTGTATGGGAGGGTGAGTTCTACGCACTTCCGCAATCTCCTCAGCTCTTCAAACAGCTTCTGATGGTCGGTGGATTCGATCGCTATTTTCAGATAGCGAAATGTTTCAGAGACGAAGACCTCAGAGCCGACAGGCAACCGGAGTTCACCCAGATAGATGTCGAGATGAGCTTCTGTGACCAGGAAGATGTGATCGCTGTAGCCGAAAAGCTCTTGAGAGATATCTTCACGGCATGCGGAAAGGGTGACAAGGTACCTGAGGAATTCCCCAGAATGACACACGCCGAAGCGATGGAGAAGTACGGTTCGGACAAACCCGATCTCCGTTTCGGTATGGAGATGACGGATGTTATCGATATCTTCGAGAGATGTGACAATGAGATATTCAGCAATATCGCCAAGTCACCCAAAAGAAACAGGATAAAGGCTCTCAAGGTTCCCAACGGCGACAATATATTTTCAAAGCGCCAGATGAAGGGATTCGAAGATTATGTCAGAAAGTTCGGAGCACAGGGGCTGGGATATTTCCAGATGAAAGAGGATGGTCTCAAAGGCCCTCTGACCAAATTTTTCACTGCCGAAGATCTCGACGCGATAGTCGACAGATGTGAGCTCGAGATTGGCGATGTCGTATTTTTCGGAGCGGGAGAGAAGAAGATCGTTCTCGACTATATGGGTAGGTTCAGACTCTATCTCGCAGAGTTGATGGATATAATCCCCGAAGATGAGTACAAATTCCTCTGGGTTGTCGATTTTCCGATGTTCGAAGTCGAAGATGGCAAGGTCAAAGCTCTCCACCATCCGTTTACCATGCCGAAACTCTCCGAAAAGGGAACTCTCGATTTCGACGATGTGGAGGAGTTGGAATCGATAGCGTACGATATCGTGCTCAATGGTACCGAGCTTGGAGGAGGCTCCATCCGTATCCATAGAGAAGAGATACAGGAGGAGATTTTCAAGCTACTCGGTATAGAAGAGGAGGAGGCGCAGGAGAAATTCGGCTTCCTTCTCGATGCTCTCAAATTTGGCGCGCCTCCACATGGAGGTTTCGCGATGGGATTCGATAGACTCGTGATGCTCCTCGCAGGTACCGACAGTATCAGAGATGTCATTGCATTCCCCAAGACTCAGAGAGCGCAGTGTCTTCTGACGCACGCACCGAGTACGGTAGATGCCGAACAGCTCGAAGAGTTGAATATCAGGATTAGAAAGAGACCGAAAACAGAAGCCTGACAAGCCACTGCAAAGGAGTATATAGATGGCAAAGAAACTTTTTCTCATTATCGGGGCTCCCGGCTCCGGCAAGACGACCGACGCACAGATCATAGCCGAAAGAAACAGTCGCAAGGCTGTACACTACTCCACCGGAGAGATGCTCAGGCAGGAGGTGGCCAGCGGTAGCGAACTGGGGAGAGAGATAGATGGTTATATCTCGAAAGGTCAGCTCGTACCTCTCGAAATAGTCATAGATACTATCGTCGGTGCCATCAAGAGTTCCGATAGGGATATCGTATTGATAGACGGTTTTCCCAGGTCAACGGAACAGATGGAAAAACTCGATGAAATCCTATCCAAAGAGAGCGAGATAGATCTCGTGTCCGTCATAGAGGTCAGAGTCAGCGAAGAGGTGGCTAAACAGAGAATACTCGGCAGAGCGGAAGAGGCCGAGGTCAAGAGGAGCGACGATAGCGAAGAGGTCTTCTACGACAGGATGAAGATATACAACGACCCTCTTCCAGCCATACAGAAATTCTATACCGATAGAGACCTTCTCAAGGTCATAGATGGAGAGAGAGGTATCGATGAGATAGTCGATGAGATGGAGAAGTTCATCCTGGAGGCATCTGAAAAGAGATAAACCAAAAACTCGGTTTTTCTTCCAACACTACCGTATAGATACCGACGGTCTCTTCCGTCGGTCACTTATCTTTTCCAGATATACCATTAGCCGATTTTCCGTTTTTCTATCTGGAGTTTACGATAGAGATATCCAGAAAATATCGACATATATCATGATTTTTATTTTTAGGATAGCTATTGGAGAGGTCGTCTAAAGGCGTGGATTCGAAATCGATTTACCATTTCACACCTCCCCCGCAAGGGGGAAAGAGGATAGAAAAGAGAATCAATCCAGCAGATTGATCGCTTTGGTTACATTGTATTGCAATCCGATTTCGGATGGGGAGCATCCGAGGGCCAAAGCTACCATCTGAGGCATATGGAGTACAGGAAGTTTCAACTCTCTTCCGAGCTGTTTTCCTGCGCTATCCTGCTTGAGGTCCATATTCAGCTGACACAGAGGACATGGTGTCACCATCAAATCGGCATTGTTGTCTATCGCGTCGGCGAGAGCGGTTCCGCTGAGCGCGTTGCTCGTTTCCGGCGCCTGCAGATCGACATGGAAACCACAACATTTGTTTTTGCTCTCGTACTCTACCGCGTTTCCTTCCAGAGCCTCGATGAGTCTATCCAGAGATGTGGGAACATATGGATTCTCATGGCTGTATTTACTCATCAGCTCTTCCACTTCGTATGCCACTTCTCCACCACCTTCGCTCACTTCGAGATCGGGTTGTGGCATATTGTGCTTGTAGTGTATATGGCTGGGTCGTATATTGTGACATCCGTAGAATGGCGCGATATTGAAATGGCTCAGAGGTTTTTCGACCTTTTCTCTGATATTTTCGAGACCGTAATCGTCTATCAGGGCGTAGAGAAAGTGCCTGACACTCGTAGTCCCCTTGTACTCCAATCCGACTTCGGCGAGTTTTTCGTTGACTTTCGCTTTGAGTTCGGGGTCGTGGTCGAGTCTCTCTTTGGTCATCACGGTATTGAGTTGGCATGTATTGCATATCGTGACCATAGGAAGACCGAGCTTTTCGGCATAGCATATGTTTCTGGCGTTGAGAACCAGAGCGAGGAATTCGTCGAAATCCTGCAGATGACTCGCGCCACAACAGCTCGCCTCGTCCAAAAGTACCAGCTCGATATCGAGTTTTTTGGCTACCGCGAGAGTGGACGAGAGGAGTTCCGGTGTGGACTCTCTCGCCGTACATCCTGTATAGAGGGCATATTTCAGTTTGCTCATTGCACTTCCTTCCTATAGTTTGTTCGTTTGTGAAATTTCTATCAGTTTCTGAATCTCATCGAGATTTTTACTCTTGGGCATCTTGTTTTTGGCGAAGTCGAATGGATGCACTTTACCCGCCTTGATCATCTTGAGAGCTTCGCTCAGATGCTTGACGACACCCAGCCCTTCGGAGTAGAGGACGATATCCTGCTCGTCGAGATAACCGAATTTGTTGATGGACCTGATAAAGCCTTCGGCATGTTTGGTAGCGACATTTCTCTCCGCCACATCGTGCTCGAACTGCATATTGTGAAGTTTCGTGATCTTTTCGATCGGGTTGACATCTTTGGGGCAGGCTTCGGCACACTCGTAACATTTGACGCAATCCCAAACTCCCTGTCCGAGTTCGGCCGTGATCTCCAGTCTCTCTCTGCCAATCTCATCTCTGGGATCGACGGTGAATCGGTACGCGGCCGCGAAGGCGGCTGGCCCGAGGTAGTTTTCATTCACTTCGATGACCGGACATGCATAGTGGCATGAACCGCACTGGATACAGTAGTCTGCATCGAGGAAATTTTCCACCTCCGCAGGGGTCATCGTCGTTTCACTCTGTGGGTGGGGATCCACTTCGGCCTCTACGAAAGGCTTGACCGCGGCATGTTTTTCCCAGAAGTCGCCTTTGTCTATGATCATATCCTTGACCGCCCGTTTCTGACTCTGTGGTTCGAATACCAGTTCGTCACCGAAGAGTTCCAGCAGTTCATGAGCGTTTTGCTTGCACGAAAGTACCGCTTTGCCGTTGACTTTTATTCCGCACGCTCCGCAGATACCGTGGCGACAGCTTCTGCGATATGAAAACGATCCGTCGTGTTCCCACTTGATGCGGTTGAGCAGATCGAGGATCAATTCATCCTTGCCTACCTCCATCTCATAAGTTTTGTAGTATGGCAGATAGTCGGTCTCGGCATTGAATCTGAAGGCTTTGACCGTCACTTTGCGCCCCTGGGCGCTCTGTGCTGTTTTGTTTTCGTTGCTCATCGGGCTGCTCCTTAGTATTTTCTTTCTTGAGGTTCGAATTTGCCGAGAACGACATCTCCGTACTCTATCTTGATGGAGTATTCACCTTCCATGGTCGCATAGGTGTGCTTGAGGAAATTCTCATCGTCCCTGGAGGTATAGTCCTCTCTGTAGTGGGCTCCCCTACTCTCTTTTCTCGCGAGAGCACCCTCTACGATAAAGAGGCTGAAGTCTATCATGTGACCCAGCTCTATAGCCTCCTGGAGGTCGGTGTTGTATGTATTGGATTTGTCGTCTATTCTTATATTCCTGTATCTCTCATATAGCTCTTCGAGCTTTTTCTTCTGTCTGGAGAGAGACTCTTCCGTTCTGAAGACACCGGCATCGTTCGTCATGCTTCTTTGAAGCTCCTCTCTGAGTGCCGGCACTCTCTCTGCACCATTGTTGCTCTTGACCCAGTTGACCTTTCTTATCATACCTTCGGCATCCTGAGCGGTCGCCTTTTCGAGTTCGATTTCACCCATATCCTCGAGCATCGCTCTTCCGGCCTGTCTACCGAAGAAGAGAGCCTCGAGCAGAGAGTTGGCTCCGAGTCTGTTCGCACCGTGGACACTGACGCACGAACACTCTCCCGCCGCGTAGAAGCCCTCTACGGTCTCGGTCGGAGACTTTTTGACCTGGCATCTCTTCGTTACGGGGATACCTCCCATGGAGTAGTGAGCCGTAGCGGCTATCATGATAGGTTCTTTGAGCATATCCTGTCCGAGGAAGGTAATGGCGAGTTCTCTCAATTCGGGCAGTTTGGTCATGATGGTCTCTTTGGGAAGATGCGTCAGGTCTATATAGACCGCATCTTTGTTGGGGCCCACTCCCCTGCCCTCTCTGATCTCCTGCATGATGGCACGGCTCACGACATCTCTGGATGCGAGCTCCATAGCGTTTGGAGCGTATTTGCTCATAAATCTTTCACCTTCGCTGTTGAAGAGTCTTCCACCCTCTCCTCTGGCCGCTTCGGAGATGAGGATACCCGAACCTCCGAGACCGCTCGGATGGAACTGTACGAACTCCATATCCTCCAGAGGCAATCCTCTACGGGCGACTATCGAAAGAGCGTCACCCGTATTGGCGTGAGCGTTCGAGTTGATTTTGAATGCTCTTCCATATCCTCCGGTCGCGAACATCGTGACTTTGGCGTTGAATATCGCGGGCTCGCTGTTTCTGAGATTGAACGCGGCTACACCTTTGACCTTGCCGTTTTCATAGAGGATATCGGCGGCGTACCACTCGTCGAATACCTCTATACCGGCTCTGAACGCCTGCTCGTAGATGGTCTGGAGCAGAGTCAGACCCGTTCTGTCCGCCGCATAGCATGCGCGGGGTTTGGACTGTCCGCCAAATGGTCTGATGGCTATCTTGCCATCTTCGCTACGGGAGAAGACCGCTCCCATTCTCTCTGCCCATCTGATCGTTTCGGGAGCGCTCTGGCACATCAGTTCTATGGCATCCTGATCTCCGAGATAGTCGCTTCCCTTGACCGTATCGAATTCGTGCAGTTCGGTGGTGTCCCCCTCTCCGAGTGCGGCGTTGATACCGCCCTGCGCCGCTCCGGAGTGGCTTCTGAGAGGGTGGAGCTTGGTTATCACCGCCACCTTCTTTCCAGCCTCTTTCAACTCTTTGGCCGCCGCCAGTCCGGCAAGTCCGGCACCGACCACTACTGCATCGTATTCGTAGATTTTCACATCGTTGATTTCCATATGGCTCGATCCTTCTATCTGAATTTGCTCTTATTATAACTCTTTGGCAATATAAGACGCTTTAATAGATCGGTTTTTAATCGGATAGATATGACGATGTGTTACCATTTGTCAAAAAAAGGCTCTTTCCGAGCCTGGAAAAGGAGAGAAGCGATGGATATGGATAGGGAGCATTTTCTCATCTCCAGACTCTCGTCCGACTATATCGGAGACGATGGAGCCGTAGCCGATGGCTATATCTACAGTGCGGACGGTTTTTTCGAAGGGACCCATTTTCTGAAAGAGTGGATGACACCTTCGCAGGTCGGGCGCAAAGCGATGCTCGTCAATATATCCGATGCTATCGCCATGAATGCCGATCCTCTATATGCGTTATGTGTCGTTTCTCTTCCCCGTGACATAGATGAGGAGTATATATCCGATATGGTCGAAGCGATGCAGAATACGGCTTCCGAATATGGATGCGAAATCATAGGGGGTGATACCGTAGCCGGAGCCGTGATATCCATCTCGGTCACACTCGTATCGGAGAGTGACTCTCCATTGACGAGATATGGATTGAGAGAGGGTGACCTGCTGGCATATACGGGCAGATTGGGTGAGAGTGCGAGAGATTTGCAAAGATTGATAGCCGGAGAACGGATAGAGAGTGATTCCAGATTTTACGAACCTCCGCTCAGAAGAGAGTTTGTCCGTAAGGCCCGTCTCCATCTGCGGGCGGGTATGGATATATCGGATGGACTCTACTGCGATACGAACAAACTTCTCGACGCCAACAGTACGGGTATGTCCGAATCGATACATATCGCCGAAGAGATAGGAACGAGTGGCGAAGAGTACGAGATGCTCGTCGCTTTCGGTGAAGATGAGAGAGAAAATGTGCAGAGGGTCGCCGACGAGTGTCGCATACCTCTGACCATATTCGGGAGAGTGGAGAAAAACGGTTTCAGATATCCATGCAAAAGTCACCATTTCGGCTGATACCAAATGGATACGGTACGCTTTTCAACCCATATTATGTACTATTACGATAAAATCTACTATCGTGGTTTGTAATCTCTATCCAGAGAGTGATGGAGATATCCATGAACGAAGCCAAGGAGAGGACAGGAAGTATGGAAGAATTCCTCAAAAAAGCCAGAGATTGCCGTACGGCGGTCGCGACACTCGACCCGGCATCAAAGAGAAGAATACTCCAGGAGATGTCCGAGGAGATTTTGAATAGAAGCGAAGATATCCTCAGCGCCAACGAAAAAGATATCGAACAAGGCAGAGAGAGCGGATTGAGCGAAGCGATGATGGATAGGCTTCTGCTCGACGCAAAGAGAATCGAAGCCATTTCCCGCTCACTCGACGAAATAGCCCTGCTCAAAGAGCCTGTAGGGAGAGTACTCGAAGGATGGCGCACCGAAGATGACCTGAGGATAGAGAAGGTATCCGTACCCATAGGTGTCGTAGGTGTCATATACGAGTCCAGACCCAATGTCACCGCCGATGTCGGAGCTCTCTGTTTCAAAAGCGGAAATGTTGCGATACTCAAAGGTGGCAAAGAGGCGGAAAACTCCAACCGGACTATCGCATCGATACTCCAGGATGTACTGGAGAGAAACGGACTTCCAAGAGAGTTGATATCTCTACTGCCCGACAGCAGTAGAGAGGGAGTCTCCTATCTGATAAGACAGGACAGATATGTCGATCTCATAGTCCCGAGAGGAGGTGAGGCGCTCATAAGCTTCGTATCTCGCAACGCTTCCGTGCCGGTGGTGAAACATGACAAGGGATTGTGCCATACATATATACACGAAGATGCCGATATCGACAAAGCCATCGCGATAGCGATAAACGCCAAATGTGACAGGCCCGGAGTCTGCAACGCCATGGAGACTCTGCTGGTGGACAGGGAGATAGCTCCGAAGATTCTGCCTCCTCTTCGAAAAGCCTTTCTCTCCGAAGGTACCGAGCTCAGGGGAGACGAAGCGAGTAGAGAGATTATCGAGATAGACGAAGCGGTCGAAGAGGATTACGATACCGAGTATCTCGCCAATATACTCAGTATAAAGATAGTGGAAAACTGCGATGAAGCTATAGAGCATATATACAGATATGGCTCCGGACACTCCGAAGCCATCGTCACGGAAAACTACACCGTAGCTGAAAAGTTCCTCGATACCGTGGATGCATCGACGGTCTATGTCAACGCCTCCACCCGTTTCACGGATGGAGGGGCTTTCGGTTTCGGAGCGGAAGTCGGTATTTCCACAAACAAACTGCATGCCAGAGGTCCGATGGGTATCAACGAACTGACTACCTATAAATACAAAATATACGGAAACGGACAGACGAGGTAGATTTGCGATGGTTTCCAGAGTCGGCGATACCGTACTGAAGATAGAAAATCTCTCTTTCGGATATACGAAGGGTGAAAAGATATACGAAGATTTCTCCCTATCCATATCCAGAGGAGAGTGTATCGCTCTCGTAGGCAGAAGCGGTAGCGGTAAATCGACACTTCTGGAGCTTATAGCGGGAAATCTCAAACCGTGGAGAGGTGAGATTGCCAAAAAGCGAATATCGTGGGTTTTCCAGGATCCATACAGCTCTTTCCACCCATCGTACAAAATCGGAAGACAGATAGACGAAGTCGCTGTGACGGAGGATTATAGGGAGTATATCGAGAGGCTCGACCTGGACGAATCGATGCTGGAGAGATATCCCAGAGAGCTCTCCGGAGGACAGCTGCAAAGATGCAGTATCCTCAGAGCCCTCTCGATGAAGCCCGATCTGCTGATGTGCGACGAACCCACCAGCGCACTGGACAATATCGTACAGCTGGAGACGATGAGACTGCTGATATCCCTGCTCGACAGAGTGGGAATACTATTGATCACACACGATATGGATCTTGCGCGATGGGCATGCGACAGAGTGATAGAGATCGGATATGAGAGAAAGGAGTGTGCATGATACGGAAATCGATCGTGCTGAGTGCGGTATGTGTAGCCATGATGGCTTCTCCGGGTCAAAATGGAGGAGAGAATCCCAAAAGTACTACGGAGAAGGCGCAGAGTGGCCATAGCGAAACGATAAAGAGCAAAGAGATAGAGATAACGGGTGTGAAGAGTCTCGATTCGGATGAGATATATCGTGTTCTCGGTGTCAAGACCAAGAGTTGGTTCGAGTTTTGGAGAAGCGACCAGAAGAGAATCGCCGAAGCTCTCATCCCATCGATAGAAGATACTCTTCGGGGATATCTCGATAGCAGAGGTTATTACGACGCCACATTCAAAATATCCGATACACCGCAGAAAATCACCATAAAAATCGATGAAAACAGACCGGTTACGATATCCTCCATCTCCATAGAGAGCGATTTTCCTCTCGAAAATCTGATCACATTCAAAAAGGGTGAGCCGTTCGATACGGATAGATTCACATCGGTCAAGGAGAGTATCAAAAAAGAGCTCCTCGATCGGGGATACTGTAGTTACGATCTCGACTCCAAAGCCTATGTGGATCTCGAAAAGCACAGTGTGGATTTGAAATACAGATTGCACAAAGGCGATCTCTGCCATTTCGGCAAGACGACGGTGGTCAAAAAACCCGACGATATACCCGAAGAGGTGATACTGTCCAGAATGGCGTATGAAGAGGGAGATGTATTCAGCACCGAAAAGATAAACGACAGTTATACCAATCTCAACAAACTCGGTGCCTTCGGACAGACTCTCATCGATACGGACAAGAAATTTTTCAATGTAATACCGCCGGAGGTGAGCGCCACTCCACGAAACAAGCTCCACAGATATATGATCGCCGGAGGTTACGACAGTGAGGTGGGAGCCAGGCTCAAAGCCACCTACGACCACTACAACTTTTTCGGCGGTGCCCGCAAACTGGAACTCTATTCCGAAATTTCGAGTGAGTTGATGAAGGTCGAAGGCAGATTTTTCCAGCCGGTACTGTTCGAATACAACGACTACTTTTTCGACTTTTACGCGAAAGCGGGATATTATCAGGAGATATATAGCACATACGACGACAAGAGCAGTTATTTCGATATGAAGTTGAGCCATTTCGGCAAAAACTACACTCTCGACCTCGGACTCGCTCTCGAAAATACCGAAATCAAAAAGACCGCCACAGACGACTCCATCATCGGTGGAACCTTTTTGATGCTCTATCCCTATCTAAATGTCATCTACGACAAGAGAGACTCCAAACTCAATCCCAAAAACGGATACTATCTCTCGGGATATTTCGAATATGGTCTCCCATTCGACGATGAGGCGAGCGACTATCTCAAGTGGATACTCGAAGGTCGTTTGATACATACATTCGACAAACTCACCCTCGCCGGTGTGGGCAAAATCGGGGTTATCGACGACTCGAAAGGAGTCCTCCCCGCATCCAAATACTTCTACGCAGGCGGTTCGTTCAGCAACCGTGCGTATGGTGACAGAGATATAGGTATCACAGTCTCTCCCACCGAATACGAAGGGTTGGGAGGACGAAGCTGGCTAAACTTCAGTGCCGAAGCGGACTATCCCATCTGGGGTGAACTCTATGGTGCCGTATTCTACGATGCCACGACGATAAACGAAGAGTCGTGGAAGTTCGACGCTCCCTGGATACAGAGTGCCGGTGTAGGCGTGAGATATGCCACCCCGATAGGCCCGATAAAGGTGGATTTCGCCGGAAATGTTCATGACTTTTCGGCCAATAGAGTATCTATGATGATAGGACAGTCTTTTTGAAGAAACTATTTCTATCCATCTCCATACTTCTGCTGTCCCTACTCGGTGTTCTATATTTCGCGCTCAACTCTCCCTATCTCATAGAGAGAGTCGCACGGGAGTACTCACCGAAATTCAACATATCGTACGACAAGGTAGGAGGCAATCCACTCCAGGGTGTGATACTGAGCGGACTATCGTACAAGGGTGAGAAACTCTCCGATACCATCAGGGTGAATATCAACCCCTACGGTCTGCTCAAAGGAGATATAATCATATCCAGACTGGAGATTCTCGGTGTGGAAGTGCATACTCTCGAGAGTTTGATAAACGACTTCTCTTCGGACTCCAATTCGTCCGAA
>Ga0256913_10000497_pt1 | contig 20315 bp, 13 predicted proteins | sample Axial_MatmetaG_FD_185970 | JGI IMG/M metagenome (GOLD analysis project Ga0256913, IMG submission 185970) | Deep-sea worm associated microbial mat communities from Axial Seamount, Juan de Fuca Ridge, Pacific Ocean - Axial_Mat | ecosystem: Environmental > Aquatic > Marine > Oceanic > Microbial... | reverse complement strand
TGATTTATTATTGGTTGATCTTGTCCAGATTTTATACTTTGTAACCAATCAACTATGTTATTCTTTTGAGTGTCTGTAAGACCTTCTTGCATTGCATCAATAATTATATCATAAATTATGTTTAACTTATCTTGTGGTGATCCAGGATTGTTCCATTCAGTTTGTATTTGATTTAATGTAGATTGAGTTCTATCTAATAATTCTATTACTCCATCTGCTGGTGTATATCCTGATTTAACCATTTTTGTAGTATCGTTTTTATTAACGCTACCATAACATTCAGTTCCATTCCAATCATCTAAATTCCACCATTCAACTAAACCATTATGTAAAGTTTCAGATTTACATATACCATAATATGATAATCCATTTCCATTATTCCATAATTCAACTATTTCGTCATCAGTTAAATATCTACTATAAAATCCAACAGAACTTAACATAGAATAATATTCAGTTCCACCAGAAGTATATCTTGAAGCACCTAACAATAATCTATTATTATATGATGAAATACTATTAGTTGCATCTATTAAAGTCTCACCTATTAAGCCTGTTTCTTCTGAATATACAGTAATACTTTGTTTATCTAAACTATCACTGTATCTTAATACATAAAAATACCATTTACCATCTTCAAATTGATAATCTAAATAACTTTCAGTAGCTGAGCCATCTAAATAAGTTATAAAATCTGCACCACGATAGTCTGTATCTATACTAGAACGTTGATATATTTGGTAATGTTTATTACTCGCAGATGTTTCGTGACCAAATAAGTATGTAAAATTTATAGTGTTATTAGATGGAATACCAAACCAGCCGGTTACAGTAAAATCTTTTGGTGAATACGCGCCAACATTAAATGTTCCATCTGATACATTTTGCATTAATGCGGCTTTTGAACATTTAACATACTTATTTGGTCTATTAATAGACATAGGCAAACTTATTCCATATTTATCAGCTAAATAATTTTCAACTTCTGCAATTTCACAGTCGTCTAATGCGCGGTCATATATTAAAAGTTCTGATATAGTTCCTGAAAACCAACCTGGTCCATCACCATCATTACAACCAATATATTTTAACGTAGTTGAACTTAAATTAGCTGAATTAGAATTATAATTAAATACCTCAGTTCCATCAAATCTTCCAATTTGAAAACTATTATTATTTGAAACGTTGTAAGTTAAAATATGAACATTATCATCAGTTGAAGCTGCAAATGTTGAACGTTCTAAACCACTTCCAAATACTTCCAAATCTTTAATACCATCACCGGGGTCATACTGGGATATTACATCATATTTATTGCCTGTTGAACCTTCAAATCCTGAAATAATATAAGTTTGATTATTTGAACTTTTAGTAGTTACAAAAAACATAGTCATTTCATTACTTAATTCAGCACCAGTTGAATTACTTAAAACCTGACTTCCTGAAAATAATAAACCTTGTTTAGTTTCATCATATTCAATATCATCAGTTCCACTTTTAATAAAATCTAATCCACCTTTCACTTTTCCAACTATATCGTCCCATTGTGTTATAGGATCTCCATCTTTTAAAGTTGTTCTTAAAACTCCTTTATTAACATAATCACCATACCAAGCTACTAAATTCTTTCTTGGAATATAATTAGTATATGAATTTCCAATTCCATCATTGTATAACGCTGAAACTTCTTCAGGAGTTAAAACTCTATCCCAAATACCTATTTCGTCGATTATACCCATAAAAGATTGATTATATCCATCTAAATTACAAATATTTAATTTTTTAGTTGTAATTGTAGATGTGTTTAATGTATTATCTGTTATACTTTTATTAGTTATTAATTCACTATCAATATATAAATTACAATCATTTGCATCATGTGTATTACCATTATATGTAAAAGTAAATAAATGCCAATTACCATCTGTAAATCTATCATCTATCCAAGAAACATTTATTCTATTTGTATCTGATGAATTTGAGTAAAAACTATATTTAATTTTATTATCAGATGCGGCTAAATATAATGAATACCCTGGATATGGAGAATTACCACCATCATGTTTAGTTACTAATCTTCCGCTCGTAGTATTATCTTTTTTAAACCACATACTAAAACTAAAACTATTATTATAATCAAAACTGAATAAACTACTATCAGCAGCTTCTAATCTACTATCACTTGATGTAAAATTACCAGCATCTTCTATTTTACCAGTTTCCCAAGTTACAGAAGTTGGTGTTAAATCTGCATATTCACATTGATCAGTTCCATCACCATCTAATTTGTAGTATGCTAATAAACCATCTTCAGGAAATGCAGGTTTTGGTGCTGTATAAGTTAAACCAATTCCTTCATTATACAAATCTGAAACTTCTTCAGGAGTTAAAACTCTGTCCCAAATACCAATTTCGTCTAAAAGTGATTCTGCTTGATTTGTATCTGCATAAGATAAAGATCCTATTCTTAATTTAATAAAATTAGTCATATCACCAGTTAAATTGTTATATAAATAATCACAAACCTGCTCTACTGTATCGACGTATATTTTTAATCCAGATGAATTAGTAGAACCATCATACGTAATTACAAGATGATACCATTTGTTCGTATCTGTATATGAATTTTGAGTTCTTACATATAATCGTTCTCCTGCATCTCTATCGTGGCTTAATACTACATCAATATTATTATCATCTCCATTAAACGCTATATTATAACCTCTATATGTTGAGTCGCTGCTTCGTTTATCTAATATAAAACCGTAGTTGTTTATTGAAATTCTCTTAAACCATAAACTAAAACTAAAACTATCACTACTATCAAAATTGAATAAACTACTATCTGTAGCTTCTAATCTACTTTCATCAGCTATAAAATTACCAGCATCTTCTATTTTACCAGTTTCCCAAGTTACATTTGTTTCAGTTAATGGAGCATAATTTCTTTCATCTTTACCGTTTCCATCTAATTTGTAGTATGCTAATAAACCATCTTCAGGAAAAACTACTTCATCAGGTTCTCTTTCCCATACTAAATTACCACCAGAATAAACGTATTGTATATCTGTATTACCTATTTTTATATTTGTTAAATCACTTAAATTTGGCATATTGTCTTAATATTATTTTATAAAATATAGTGTATTATCGTCATAACCACCTAACGCGTCATATTCAGCCTGAGTTCCTGTCCATAAATTATCAACTTTTGAAGTTGTTCCAGTTTCATCTTTTCCAACTTTATTAGCAACTCTTGCATCCGTATAATATAGATTTGTAGTTCCTTCAGGTAAATCATCGGTATTTGACGCTATAGTTGGTGTATTAATAAAATTATTATAATCAAAAGCATCTGCTTCTTTATTATTTGGATCATAAACAGACTTTTGCATATCACCACCTGGTGCAACGTTAGTAGCTCTAAAATCTTTTGCAGTTATATCTATAGTTGTTTTTACATTACTAATATTTTCTACTAAAGTTCCATTTAAAGATATATCACCAACTTCAGTATCACCATCTGCATAACTTGCTGTCATGTGTAATGCATAACTGTCATCTTCATTTACACTTGCTATATGTAAATACATTCCTATAGGTTCACCACCAGCACTTTGTGTAAATACTAATTGGTCAAATTGTGGAGCTGGTGCAGCAGTATAATGTGTTATACCAAATTCATATTTTATATCATTCCATACATGAAAAACTTTTAAACTAAAAGAAGGCTCATGAAACGGGGTCCTTAATGCGCAATTTATATCCGCTGTAGTGCTATGATATAAATTACCAATAAATAAATATTGACCTACTACTAAATTACCACTAGTTTTTACTTCTTTGCCTCTTAATTTATCATTTAATTTACCATCAATATATGTTTTAATTGCTTTTTCAGTAGGAAGCGCAGTATCTGAATTACCACCAAGAGTTCCATCAGTTGAAAATTCAGTAATACCAACAGTTTCATTGTTTAAATACAATTTATCTAAATCTAATCTTAAAAAATGTAAAGTTTCATTTTGTGGATAGTTATTAAGTTCTATTAAATTTTTACCAATCTTCAACCATCCACTATCATTAACTAAATTTTGATTAATACTTAATTTTAAATCAAAGTTTTCAGCAGGATCACTATGCCCTTTATCATTCTTTTCTAAGAATAATTTAATTCTTGCAAATTCATCACCACCTGTATGTTGAACATTTTGTTCGTGATATAATGAATACAATTTAGTTCCAGCTGATACACCACCTAAATTATGATCATTCTTTATCATTAAAGAAGTATAACCTGTTGATTTGTCTATTAATAAATTTTGAACATCAGTGAATGTATTATTAACATTAACATAAGCAACATTACTTAAATCTGGTGTATTAATAAAGTTGTTATAATCAAAAGCATCGTCATCTACATTATTCGGGTCATATTCAGATTTTAACATATCTCCAGTTCCAGTAGATATACTTGCAGGTTTCCATACATTTCCGTCAAACTGTAATACTTGATTTGAACCAGCTCCAGTTGTATTAACATCACTTAATGCATTAATACTTGTATTTGATATAACATTATTCACTCTTCCATCTGTGTAATATAAATTTACACTTCCTTCAGTTAATTCATCAGTATTACTTGGAACATCTGGAATAGTTTTATAACTTCCATCATTAGCTAAATATCCAGTTCCATCACCATTTGAAATTAAACTATCTAATAAAGATTTATTTGAATGTAGATGTTTAGCAGCTGTATTAGCAACAACATCACTATTTGCAGAAACTCTTGTATCTGTGTAATATAAATTAGAACTTCCTTCAGTTAAATCGTCAGTTGTTTTACTTCCAAAATCTGTATTGAATAATGAAGTTGAATAATACTTATTAGTTGAACCTTCAGTTAAATCATCTGTAGTTTTACCAGAGATCACTGCTTCAACTCTTGCGTTTGTGTAATATAAATTAGTTGATCCTTCAGGTAATTCATCTGTATCACTTGGAATACCACTTAAATCAATAACTTTATAAGCACCATCATCACTTAAGAATTTAGTTCCATCTCCAGTATTTGTTATATCATCTAATATAGTTTTATTAGTATGACTGTGTTGATCATCCTTCAAACTTTGTATATCACCAATTGTATGGACGCTAAAATCAACGCCATCTTCTGATGGTTTAACATACATTAATTCATTTCCGTGTCCTGTATATTCATCTGGTGTATCAAATAAACCAATTAAAGTATTTTCAGTTCCTAATACATTTAATTCTTCTGAAGAAGCAATAACAGCTGAAATTATATCACCAGCGTTTAAAGTTCCTGTATACGTAATAGTATCATTAGTTGCGGTATAATTATTTGGAAGTTGAATTATACCATTAACTTCAACATATACAATAAAACCAATTACATTGGTGAATGTTAAATCTCTTGTCTCTGAAAGACCATTAAACGTTATTTCTTGACGTTCATATATTGGTTCTTTCAAATCTAATATATCACGCAGTCTTTCAATTGTTGCTACGTCAGGATAAACTTGAATAAAGTTATCACTATATTTGTAAAGTTCTAATTCTTGTTTTAGTATCATCTTGTTATATCTTGTTTTATTATTACATCCTTATTAGGTGTTGAACGTATTGCACCGTTTGGAAATTGTGGTTCAGTATTTGGTATATGAATTTCAAAATCATATACACATTTATACTCATCCATATCATTCATTAAATCTATAAATTGAGTTGTATCAGTTGCTGGAATTTTCAATGTTACTTTATTATCATTAATTGAAATATCAGTTATATCGTATATTAAATCCTTAGTAAATTTATCCTTTATTTGACACTTAAATGTATATCCTGTTAAATCCTTAGGCGTTACACCATCATCATCAAAAAACACAAAAGTATATTCAAAATCATCACCTGTCTTTATCTCGAATGTGAATACGTCCATCTTATTTTATTCTTTATTGTATATATTAAACTGTTAAGGATGAAAACTAATTCACTTTCTACATATATAAATTATATGAAAAGGAAGAAGAATTATTTAAACAACAAGGATTTATTTAATGAAGTTGTAAAGTCATTACGACAGAATAAACCAACTAAAACTCTTGAAAAGATGTTAATACTTTTAGTTGATAGAATTAATAAAAAGTTTTATTATGCAAATCAACAGGATAGTGAAGATTGTAAACAATATGCATACTATACTATATTTTTACAATGGAATAAATTCAATCCACGAATTAGTAATAATGTATTTGCGTACTATAGTGAAATAATAAAACGTTCACACGCTCAACAATGGCAACAATTATATAAACAAAAAGGATTAAACAACAAAAAAGCTAAAGTTTTAAGTATTGACACTAATATGGACGGTGAAGCAATGATATTTTAACATTTTTTAACACTAATTATTTTTTACTGTCAAATAAAGATGTTATATTTGTATTGACAATTTAATTTTAAACTTAAAACTTACTAAAATGAGAAGAAGAAACGGAAATTACGAAGACTTTATGGTTCAACAACTAATTGACCTTGAAAACTCAGAAGAAAACAGACAAAAGTTTATTAAGAAAAGAGGTGGTGTTATGAAAACAATGGATTGGTTTGAAAACAAAATCAAATATGTTCAAAAGAAAATTGAATATCACACTGAACAAGACAACATATCAAAGATTAAGTTTAACCAAGAAAGACTTGAAAAATTAAGAAAACTGATGGCAACAGTATTTCCTGAATAAATTACAAAAGGTGTAGGGGATTTATATTCTCTACATCTTTAAATTAAATGTTTAAATATTCTAGTTTTGTCTAGCTGAGAATTAGTTAGTTTTGTGTTGTTTTTATGTAACAATTCACTTAAAATATAAGAACTTTCCCACATTTTAGCAACACTTCTGTGATTTAATGTTTTAAGTGTTACAATTGAATTTATTCTCCAATTATTAGTTACGCAATCTCTGTATAACTGTTTTCCTTTAAGTTGTTTAGTTTTATTAAATATTCTTTTAACTTTAGCTAATCCCTTCTGGTGATCTCTGAAACGTCTTGTAAGGTTATTTGTTTGTCCAATATAAATAGTTTCTCCATATTGATTTGTTAGTTTATACACATAATATTTCATAATAAAATATATATTTTATTTTTTTATATCGAATATATTTGTTATGTTTGTAAAGACAAATAATTAATAACTTTAAAACTTACAATCATGAATAAATCACTAAATCGTTATCCAATATTAAGAAGTAGGTACATTAATAAAGTAAACATGGTGTTTAAATACACAATGCAAACTGCATATAAAATAATCGAAAACAAAGAATTATACTATAAGTGTATTGACTTATTGAATAGTGGTGAATTTTACAATAAAATAAATGGTAAAACAATATTAATATTTGACAATGAAGGTGATACAATTAAACTTAAATATGAAAACGATGAAGTATACATTTCAATGTTCAGTCAATATTCAGAATTTTTAACTAGAAACTTATATAGAGGTATTAAGAATGATAGTAATTTAGGTAAAAAACTTAAAGTTGAAGAAGAAACATACCTAAAAAATCGTAAAAAAATTATGAATAAAGTAATATCATTCGGTTCAAAAAAAATGAGTACGTATGAAACTACTGAAAAGATTAAAACTATATTCTTTACTAACGACCCTGCTGTACGTTCATTTGGACGTCATATATTAATGTTGGCGTATTATATGATTAACCCATATATAATAGAAAATGTTGAAGATGAAACTGTACCTCCAAAATCAAAGAATGGTAGTTCTAATTCTAATAGTAAACCAAAACAATTCCATATTATAACAATATACCCAAATAATCACATTATAAAATATAATAACGGTATAACATTAATTGACATAAGAAACAGTAGAACATATAAATCAATATGGTACTATTGTGTAGTAACAAAGAACGAACATAAATACAGTACAATTGCAAGACAAACACGTGAAAACACTCACCAATTCCTCAAACGAGTTAATATAATATCGATGTAAAAGGTGTTATCTAGTGTCACCAATCTAATATCCAATTATTATTACCTTTACCTATATTATAAAGGTCTGTTAACACCCAAACTAACGCGTCAACTCTATCTGGTGAATAGTTTGATTTAGAATAACTCCATTCTGTCATTTGTTGTTCTAATTTATTAAGATTTGGTAAGTGATGTACTTTTCTATTTTCATAGTAAATGTATACAGGTTCAGCACGTGCAACCTTTCCTTTACTTGCCCAAACTTCCTTAATTCTTGGTATATCTAAATTATGTGTTTTACACACTTGATATATTGTATTTTTTAATAAATTACCACCTTGGTTCTTTTCTATAACTATTGCATCTGCTTTATACTTTTCATATAATTTAACAGCCTCTATTGCCCATTCACTTGGATTATATTTACCACTTCTATCTTCTAATACGTAAGCATCCTCACCCTTAATACCTGCCACAATAATTCCTGTTTCATCACTTTCCTTACTATTTGAAACTGCTGGATCTATACCAATTTCAATTCTTGTTAATTCATCTAAATTAACTTCATTAACTCTTGCTTCTTCAATATCTGCCCACCTCCATAAACTATCTGGATTATCTAATAGTAATTCACCTAATAATTCCTGTCTTCCAATTCTTGAATTACCATAAATTCTTTCCATTTGTGATATATCAATATGTGGATTGTCATAACTTGTACCATGAATTATTTCAACATCATCACGATTTGGATCTAATAAATCTCTAATAATTGGTATTGGACGAGGTGTTGTTGCAATTACAATTTGTGGATTATCACCTAACCTATTACTAAATACAGCCTGTGCGAATGCTTCTTCTGGATATTGAAACGCTGCTAATTCATCAATTGCACATTTATATGTATTTAAACCTCTAATTCTATCATAACTTTCACCAGAAACAACGTGTAATTTACTTCCATTTTTAAATTCAATAAATCCTCTATGTAATTTAATTTCAGGCTTATCCCATTTAGGAAATACAGTTTCTAATGTAGGTAATAAAATACGTTCAACATCACTATAAGATGGTGGTATATAACTTATTGAAGGATATTTATCTTTCCATTTTCTTAATATTTGAACTAACGTCCAACTTTTACCAAAACCTCTCCCTGCTATGAGTGCTATTATTTTCTTCTTTGAATGATATGCTTTTAATTGTTGATCTCTTGCAAGAAATTCAAAATCATAGTTTAATATTTCAGCTTCTTCTGGAGTTAAGCTGTCAAAGAATTGTTTCCACTTTAATTCATTTAAGTTAATATCATTAATGTTTATCATCCAACATTTTTACTTCTTTTGCTTCCTGTATTTTTATAATTTTTGCTTGTAAAGTTTCTTTAGCATTATTCACATTCACGTTAATATTGTTTTCCATTATACCTGTTAATTTAATAGACTCAGTTGGCTTCCCATAAAGTTGATTTATCATATACTTCATCATATCACCATCACCTTCCATTGCCATATCATACATCTTATAGAATAACTTGTATAATCTTTCAGGACCAAGTTCTTCAATAATTAATTTTCTGAGTTCAGTTTTAAGGTAATTTGTTCGTTTCTTTCTTCCAGCACCATGTTTAGCACCACCTGTATTACTTCTTGCCATTGCTGGATTTTTCTTTGGAATTTTTGTTATTTCTTTTATTCCTTCCTTGAACTCCTTTGACGTTTTTACTCTTTGTTTCTTTTCCATCTTTACTGTATACTGTTTTATCTTCCTTAGTTGTGTAAAGTGTTTTGTCTTCCTTGTATTTTAATATATTATTAACAACCCAAGTATAGTTAGTATTTTCTAATTGTATAACGTCTTCTATTGAAAATAAACCTTTCAATATTAAATCTTTATAATATTTCTTCTTTTTGTTTTCCATACATTATATTTAAAGTTTTAAAAAGGGCCCGAAGGCCCTTCTGAACTATGGCAGATTCAAATATCAACACCTATTAGGGTGTTAATGCGTTAGTAAAGTTATCATACTGGAATGCATTTGGTGCATAAACAGCATAAACAACTCTTTCTTCTGCTACTATGGTTATCATATTCTTAACAGCGTTATCTTGATCTTGATCGAAGAAACGAATTGAAAGACCTTCACGTTCGAATAATTGAGAACCTAAGTTGAATGCTCCAACAAAGAAGTCATCTTTAGTAACAGCGGTATTTTGAAGTATTCTTACTCCTGAAATTGTTGGAACTCCACCAGATAACATAGTTGGTAAAATATAATTACCACTGCTATTTTTAGTCATTTCTAACAATGCATAATCTTCAGGATGTAAAAGAATAGTATCAGCTGAATAAATGTTTTCATTTATATTCTTGATAGCCCAACGTAATACGTCATATTTAGTTGCACCAGTTGGTAAATTAGCTTTATTAAAAGCTGCAGCTTCAACAGATAAACCATAAAGTTGAGGTGAAACACCAGATCCATAAAGAATTTGTTGATCTTCCTTAAGTAATATTTTAGCTGGCATACGAGCTGCAATATAACTTGAAACAAAATTAGCATCACTTAACATTTCATCAGAAACTCTCATGTGAGCAGCAATCTTTTCAACTGGACGGTTTACTAAACCAATGTTGAAGTCTGATTGAGGCTTAAGAGCACCTTCTGCAACCATATCAGAACCATCAGTGTAAGCATCTTCTTTTCTGAAACGTAAGTTATAACTATCAATCATTCCAGTTGAAACAATTTGACGAATATGATTTGGACGATCAGGATCAAATTGAACACCAGGCTTATAGAAACTTTCAAGAACTTCACTATCATAAGCAGTTCCTCTTGTCATATCGGCTTTAATTTTGTCGAATATATCATAAGGACGTCTGTTGTTTTGTGCAGTTCTGAAGTCTTCAGACTTTATTACGTCTGCTAACGCTTTGCGAAAATTAAACTTACCATCTGAACCAACACCTGGACGAGAATACGCAGTTTCAAGTTTTTCTAATCTTTCCTGAAGTTTTGTATTTTTCTCACCAAGATGCTTTAATTCAGCTTTAAGTTCTTCGCTACCTTCTCCGTACATTTGTACAGATTTGTTAAGCTGTTCCATTTTAACATCTATTTGGTCAGCTACCGATTGTATTTCTTTTTTAATATCTTCCATTTTATTTGGTATTATTTTTATTTTAGAAAAGTGAGACGTTCCTTAAACACTTCTATCAATTCAACTGCTTCTTTCGACGTGTCGACAGGATCTTCAGTGGTATTAACCGGCTGGCCTTCTTCAACAGGTGAAAGTTCAACAATTAATTGCTGAAGTTGTTTTAGTTTAATCTCTAATAACGTAAAGTCCTTAATTCCTCCCTTACGTAATATGTATTCTATCTTATCTAATTCTGAGTATAAGTCATCAAATGATTTAACACTTGTGACAGGTGTATCAGGATTGGCTGCAAACGTTACAACTGATCCTTCATATAGTTTTATTTCTGAAATTATATTGTACCCATTCTCACCCTTCTTACTTCTTAGGGTTACAAATCCAACTGAGTGTTGATTTAAACTTCCATCTTTTATTAATTCATATACATCATTTCCATAGGATGTATTACTAATTTTAGCTTTATATTTAAGTCCAAAACTATCTTCTTCCAATTCTAATATTGGTCCTAATGGTTGGTATACATTATGTTGATTTAAGAATTTTATTTGATTTTTACCTTTAGGTCCTCTTTCTAATATAGTTTTAGAAAATGCGCCCTTAACAATAATATCTCCGTCCAAATCAACATTATCAAATTTACTAAAATACCCTTCTACTACACGATCTGTATCATCTATTAAATTAACAGAAGTTTCAAAGGATTTTACCTGAAATGTTGGTTTCATATAATTTATTTACACTTTTTATTATATATTAAGACTTTTCTTTACTTTTTAATTGTTAATAAATGTTAAAAATGATTGTTTTATTTTCATGTTTAAAATATAGTTGTTATATTTACACTATCAAATTAATTAATAACTTAAAACAAACAACAATGAACGAGAAGAAAATCAAACAACTGAAAGATTTCTACATCAAAGTTGAAAGAACTATTGAAAACAAGAAAGTGAAAGTATTTGATCTTGAAGAAACTATTGAAGTTTTAAAGAAAAGAATTGATTGGATAAACGCATCTGACAAGGAAACTGAAGAAGTTAAAAAGAAAGAAATAAGAAGAACAAATCGTTGGATTAAGGAAAATGAAATTCGTGTTAAAATATTAAGAGAATTGATCAGAGAACAAAGTAAAATAGAAAATGAACTTGAATGTTGTGTTAACTAATTTTCTTTTTTCTATATTTTTTTTTGAATAATGAAAATGGAGAGGTTTTTAATCTCTCCATTTTCTGTCTTTACGAATGTGTATTAAAGGATAACAAATAGAAGAACTATTGTCATTTTATATATCTTACTCAGGTCCTCCTTCTTGCCATAAATAAAATTCATATTCATACGTTCCACTGTCAATTGAAAAACTATCACTCGTTTGTATATTATCATATTCATGATATAAACTCCAAGAATATGTTGATGATGTTCTTCTATACAACTTTAAACATATTTGATCATCTGGTATTATAGAAGTTCCACTTGCGTATTTAAAATATACATCTTGTGTTTCAACTGTTGGTGTATAAAATTGAATAGGATTGTCTTCATCTCCATTATCTGGAATATCATAACTTCCACCTTCAGTTTCAGGTATCATTACTAATGCTGCTGTTACATCATTTTGTCCATAAATATCCTTGTATGTAGTTGCTGGTGCTTCATAATCCAATTCAATTTTATAATCATATTGCCAATTATCAGTTACATCTAAACTTGTTGATGTATAATCTGTAATAGTTGTATCAAGTACCCACGAATTTGTTGTAAATTTATCCCTATGATATAAACTTAGTTTAACGTGGTCTGATGAACTGAATGCACCTCCAGTGTTAGTTTTATAAACATATAAACTTGTATTAGTTCTGTCCTCTTCTAACATTTTCAGAGTTGAATCGAATGGTACATAAGTACCATTATCTGTTTTAAGATATGCATTTGCTATATTACTTGTATCATTATTAATTCCATAAATATCACCATCATAGTCAGTAAATAAAACTGAAATATAATTATCCTTATTTTCAATATCCTGTAAATCAAATTCAGAAGTTTCATACCTATATTCAGTTCTTACAAGTGACCAACTATCTGATGTATTTGCATCCCTGTAATATAATTTAAGATCAATACAATCAGCTCTTGTAATATTAGTTCCACTTGTTGATTTGTATAAATAAACACTTGTTTTTTGTTTATTATCTTCAAGTTTTGTTATTTCAGTTTCATCAATTGCAAGGTAATTATCATCATCATCCTTAATATAAATTGTACCAGTATTTGATGCACCTGAATTATATCCATATAAATCACCATTTTCTGGTGGTGGTGGAAGATATTCAACTTTAATTAATTGTTCGTATGTATCAATTGAAGTCATTGAAATATCAGTTGAACTACTATATTGGTTGTATTCATTCACTAGAGTCCAAGAAGACGCACCTGATAAACGTTTCATGTGACTTACGGTAATATAATCATCTGGTATAATTGAACCTCCTGTGTTTGAATTATAAACATTAATAATTTTTGATTTGTATGGTGCATTAAACATTAAACTTTCACTTGAAGGAATATCATGATAACTTCCATCATATAAGTAAGTATTTCCATAACTTCCAGCTGCTTCATTATCACCAAATATACCTTTATAAACTGGTGCTTCATAGTACAATTCAAGTTTATAATCATACTGCCAATTATCAGTTACATCAATTGCAGAACTTTGATAATCGTCATAAGTTGCAGAAAGTGTCCACGAATTTGTTGTAAATTTATCTCGTGTATAAACTTTAACAGTTAAACCATCGTCATAAACAATAGCATCACCACTACTTGATTTGTATAAATAAAGATCTGTATTAGTTCTGTCTTCTTCAAGCATTGTTTCACTTGTTGTGAATTTAATATAACTATTGTTATCACGTTTTAAGTAAATATCTGGTAAATCGTCAACATCCATATTTTGTCCATAAACGTCACCATCATAGTCAGTAAATAATACTGAAATATAATTATCCTTGTTTTCAATATTTTGAAGTGAAATTGATTGGCTTGTATACCTCTTAATATCAAATCCAAACGTCCAACTATCAGTTGTATTTTTATCCCTGTAATATAATTTAAGATCAATACAATCGGCTCTTGTAATTGCAGTTCCACTTGTTGATTTGTATAAATTAACTGTTGTATTTTGTTTATTATCTTCAATTTTAGTTACACCAGAACTATCAATTGCAGCATAACTATCATCATCCTTCTTAACGTATATTACACCAGTATTATTTTCATCAGTATTATATCCATATAAATCACCATTTTCATCAGCAGGTGGAAAGTATTCAACTTTAATTAATGTTTCGTATGTATCTAAATCTGTTAAATTAATTCCTGTTGAACTACTATATTGATCATATTCAGTCACGAGTGACCAAGAAGACGCTCCTGACAACCTTCTAAGATATGTTACATAAATATAATCATCAGGTATAATTGAACTTCCTGTATCATCCTTATAAACGTATATAGTTTTTGAAGTATACAAAGGATCAAACATTTGTTGTTCAGAAGATGGAATTAAGTGATAACTATCGTCATACAAGTAAGTATCACCGTATGTTGAAGTTGCTGTATTATTTCCATAAATTGTTTTATAAGTTGTAGGTGGAATATACCTAACTAAAATGTAATAATCTTCAGTATCATAATTAGGTGTTGATATATCTTCATTAGTATAATATTCAATATCACTTAAGTGTACCCAATTATCTGAAGATGCCTTTGCACGATGATATAAAGAAACTTTAACATTATCATCAGATAAAAACGCTCCACCTGAATTAGTTTTGTAAATATGAACCGTACTTACTGTATTTTCTGCTTCAACAACACCTGCATTATCAGTAGGTAATAAAACATAATTATTTGAAGTATCCTTAAACCAAACATCTCCAATATCTGAACTGTTTTGATTTAATGCGTATACAGATCCATTAGGTGAGTCCTGCTTAATTCTAAATTTATATGAATATGTATCAGTTGTTAAAGTTATTAAACCATATTGAGACTCATAATCTGTATATGTTGTGTCGTATGTATATTCACTTGAATTAAGATGTTTTGTATATTTTTCAATATCAATGTGGTCTGAAGATACAATATCTGTCATACTACTTCCATTCTTGAAAATATACATACTTCCATAACTTTTATCTGTATATGCAATCCAATTTAATTCATTACTGTAATAATCTCTTCCATAATAGAATGATATATTAACTGGAGAATTGTCAACAATTGTAATTGTTCCAAAATTAGTATTTCCTAATAAATTAACTCTTTCTGTATAATATTGATTGTATATTGTTAGTGTTGCAGAATTTGTTACATTAGCTTCAGTTGGCTTATACCTAATAATCACAGAACCAATATCATTTTGTCCTAATGTTTGTTGTGTTACACTTTCTATTGTAAATTCAGGATCACCAGTTATTCCATAGTAATATGTTAGTGTTGTATATTTAGCATTTGGGTGTGCATTAAAACTTATTGTATGGTCTTCTCCATCAGTTGAAGTTTTACCAAAATTATATTCATCAATAACATTAAATGAATAATCTGGTACAGCACTTTCCAATGAAACTAATTCAACATTAGTTAATCCAGTTTTATCATTCTTAGTATATCGATTAATAAAGTATTTTAAGTTATTTGATTTAGTTTCCTGTAATTCTAAAACTGGTGTAATAGGTCCAACCATATCACTTGTAATAGTTGAAATGTATTTTAAGTAATGACCACCATATATTTCAGAAAGTCCCTTAATAAGTGATGTATTATAAATTCCAAATACAGTCCATTTATTAACAATATGTAAATCATAATCCATAAAACACGTTGTTGTAATTGCAAGAGGCTTCAATCTATCCTTTTGTCTATCTGAATATTCATCACTAAGGAAAAACTCACTAATATGAAATGTTGTTTTATATTCCTTAAAATTAAATTTATCTAATTTCTTAGGATTTAATAAGGATTGCTTTTTATACTTATCTTCCTTTGTAACTGTTTTAATTTCAATATTGTAAATATGTGTTTCAACTTTATATGAATTTAAGAAATATATTGAAATATCTAAATTGCCTTCAAATGGAGGTGAACCATAAAACGCATCACTTTCAAATTCAATAATATACTTCTTACGGTTATTCATTTTCATAAACCAATCATAATCCTTAATTCCATAATAGTTATAACACTTAACTACTCTATATCCATAATCTGGAGACTTTTGTTCAAATTTATACCTGTTTCCATCACTTCCAAGTTTAATTAATGTATATTCGTGTCCTGCGTGATCTCTTCCATATACCATAAATGGTAACATTCTTCTCATATCATTTTCAATATCATCAGGATCAAATGGATAGTTTGGTGTATCTACAAATTCCATATCTAAAATAATTTGATACTTATATTCTCTTGAATTTAATACATCATTTGGAATTGTAAATAATTTACCTTTCACGGCACCAAATCTTAAGTTATCTGTTTGGTATTTTTCAGGTAAAACTTCTAACCATATATTTTCAGTAAAAGTTGGTGTATATTCACACGCCATTAATCTTAAGTATGGATATTCATCAACGTCACCTTCCCTTGGAACTGTTTTTATATCATTATATCGTATCCAATAATCACCACTCAATCCTAATAATTCTAATGTATAATCTTCAATTTTACCCTTTTCACATAATTCAACAGGTAATAAATCAACAGTAAAATTAACTTTATCATACTTAGGTTTAATCGTTAAACTTCTACTTTTATTTGCGAAGAAAAACTCTCCATTTGCATCAGTTATCTGTCTTAATTTAAAAGGTTCTACCCTCTTTTCAATAAATCCAAATGTACTTCCTAATACGTGAATACCATAATCGGTCATATTAGCTTCCTTAGTAAATAATGGGTTGTAAATCCACCAATTTAATCCACTATCGTACTTAATAATTACACCCAATCCCTTTAAAACATCAGCTAATACATCATAAAATGACTTTTCTCTATATGGAAATACATTAATTTTTAAATTCAAAAATTCCATCCAATTATAATCTGAAGGCGTTGAAGTATCATAAGGTGAAACGTAAACCATTGTGTGATACTTAAATTCATTATCTAAATCAATTACATCAAATATTTCAGTTAATATATCCTTCACCGTCATATATTGATACTTATTAACATATCCATCATAAATAGTATCATTCAAGTTTATATCAAATATAGTTCCTTGTTGTAATGTTGAAAATCTAAATTGTTTTAAGTATGCAATACCATCTGTAAACGTTAAGAGGGTGTAATATGGAGGTTGTGTGTAATTTTCCTTATAATCTGGTATAATATTATATCCCTGAAAATATAGTTCCTTAGAACCATTCTCTGGTGTTTTATAAACTTTGATTTTATATATGAAAAGTTCAGCTAAAACGAAGTGCATAAACTCGAAATTTGTTCTGTTAACTAAAGTTAATTCTGCTACAGTTGATTTAATTGGTCCGAATAATTGGTCGTCGTTAGTATCTAATGTAAAAGTTATTCCGTTGTTTTGTCCTGATAAATCTACAACTATAACACTTTCATCACTTTCAACTAATTTGTATATTTCAACATCTGTTGTTTCGTGTGATAATCCAGTTTTATATGATAATGTGTAATTTAATTTGTATTCCTTAGCCATTAAAATAACATATTTCGTTTTTCTTTACTTCTGTCCGCTGTTAATAAAATATCATCACCTCGTATAGTACTATCTAATACAATAACTTTAGTTTCTGATTTATCACTACTAAATTGATTAATAAATTCTCCCATACGTTCAAATGGTATTATTGCTTCCTTACCTGAAGGATTATCTCCAACCATTGCAAGTGTTGGTCCTGTTACCATACCTCCAGTTGCGAATGATGAAGTACCTGAACTTAATGCACCTGCGATTAAACCATTTATTAATGAAAGTGCACCTGCGATTAAACCACCAACTATTGCCATTGCGAATGGACCTGCTGGAGCTGCTGCGTCAACTGCCATTGCAATAACTTTAACTTTAATATAATCAAGTGTTGCAAGTAAACTTTGTTTCATTGAATCCTTAACAGCATCCTTATACTTTTTATGATCTTGTATTGATCGTCCTAAAGCTGTACCAATTTGTGAAAATACATCAACTGTTAAATCACCTAAATCTTGAAAATAATTAGTTAAATTATTGATAGGATCAGCTGCTTCCATCACTTTTATATTCAATTCACCTATCATTGTTGATAAAGTTTGCATAGCTGAAGATGAAGGTGATACGCCTTGAGCTATTAAATATTGATATGCACTTGTATATTCATTTAACTTAATAGCATTAGCATCATAGGACTCACCTAATGCTTTAGCAGTTAGTATCTGAGATGCAACTTGTTTATTAACTTCACTCATTGTCTCAGATATTTTCTTACTATCAAAATCTTCTAATTTTACAGGAACTTTAACTGGTTCAACCTTGTCAACTTTCATCTTCATAGGTTCAACCATAAATTGAGATTTTTTAATAGTATTTGATTTTAATTCCTTTAACTTTTTATCAACTTTGGATAATGAATTTACACCTTTATTACCTGTACTTTCAAACGCATCACCTAAACTAGTAACTGAATCATAAACATCAACATACGCATCAACAATTTTACCTCCTAATTTGGACATATTATCACTAAATGATCCAACTTCCTTTTCAGTTTTATCTAAATCCTTTTGTGTTTCAATAGCCCATTTGTGTGTATCTTTAGCGGCTTCATCAACCCAATCTGCACCACCAAAGAAGTCCATAAATCCTTTAAACTTTTGAGTTATCCAATCTATTGCTTGTGCGAATGCATTCTTGATTGCTTTCCAAGCTACTAAAGTTGCACCTTCAACATAATCCCATCCATCAATAATTCCTTTTATTGCAACACCAAGTGCTACTATTATAGCGATAATTGCAACAACTTCCCAAGTAGCAGCTCCAATTGCAGTTCCAACAGCTCTTAAAACTCCAACTAATTTTCCACCAATAGATATTACCTTTCCAACAACAGTTATAATTTTACCGAATATAAATACAATTGGACCAATTGCTGCTGCTATTCCTGCAACTATTACAATAATTTTCTTTCCAGTTTTACTTAATCCATTAAACCACTTTACAGCATCTAAAACGAATTTTAATAACTTATTTGCAATTGGAAGTAATAAACTACCTATTGAAACTGACAAATCGTGAATCCTAGCTCTTAGTAATTTCATCTGATTAGCAAAACTTCCTGAAGTTCTACCAACATCACCAAGTGCATTTCCAGATTGTTGCATTGCAAGTTCAAATGTTGCTTGAGCTTTTGCTGCTAATAATGCTTGTCCTGTTAAATTCTGTTGTCCCTTCTCTAATAAACGTTGTTTTACATCACTTTCACGTATTGCAATTCCAAGAGATTTTAAACTTTCACGTTCACCTAATAAAGCTTTTGTAAGAGCTTCTGAAGATTGAGTTACATCAACATTATTAAACGACGCAAGATCCGCTGCGAGTTTTTGAACTGAAAATGATAAATCTAAAGCTGCATCTTTTGTAAATCCAAAACCTGTTAATAAGTCTCCTGTGTTTGACAAAAGTCTTTCAGATTGTTCACCTGACATAATATAACTTTGCTGAAGAACTTTAGCCATTTTAGTTGCTTCATCACCAACTCCTCTAAAAACAGTTTGAAATTTTGAATGAGTTTCAGCAGCGTCACTTGCAGATTTTATCATTGCTGCACCCATTCCTAAAATTGGTAATGTGACAAATTTGGTCATTGTTTTACCAATACCTGCCATTTTATTACCAAATTGCTTTAACTTACCTTGAGATTTGCTTATTGCGCGTTCAAGTCCAGAGGTATCGCCTTCAAATGAAACTTTTATTTTTCCAGTATCTAACATTATTTACCTAATCGTTTTTTAACTACTTCTTCCATCTCTCGTTTCATTTTAGTATAATCATATTCAACTTCAACAGGTCGTTTATCATCGATATAAGGAAGATATATTAACTTCTTCCTATCA
>Ga0256913_10000496_pt1 | contig 20317 bp, 17 predicted proteins | sample Axial_MatmetaG_FD_185970 | JGI IMG/M metagenome (GOLD analysis project Ga0256913, IMG submission 185970) | Deep-sea worm associated microbial mat communities from Axial Seamount, Juan de Fuca Ridge, Pacific Ocean - Axial_Mat | ecosystem: Environmental > Aquatic > Marine > Oceanic > Microbial... | reverse complement strand
CATGTCGACGGTTATCAGAACGGAATGCGCCGGGGTGGGGCCGCCGGGGGTGAGGCTGGCCTTGTCGGTGAGGGCTTTGGGAATCATGTGCATCGTGTCGCCCGGGATGTACGCGGTGAAGCCTCGTTTTTTCGCTTCGGCGTCCCATTCCGAACCTGGGGGCGCCCAGGCCGCGACATCCGCGATATGCACACCCAGTACCGCCTCGTCGGGATTTTCGCCCGGAGATATCGATATGGCGTCGTCGTGGTCCTTCGCGTCCGGCGGATCGATCGTGACGCAGAAAAGAGCGGTCAGGTCTTCTCTGCGGATGGATTCGTCGGGTTTCGCCTCCGCCGCCCGGGCTTCTTGTTCCGGGGTGTATTTCGGCGGAAGGTCGTATTCGGCTATCACCGCCTCGATGTCGGAGTTGACGTCTCCGGCCTTTCCCAACTTCTCGATGACGGGGGAAGGGGGCACCACCACGCCTTTGCCGGTGTTTTCGAGCGGGGGGATTTCGAGTTTGACCCAGTCGCCGCGTTTCGCTCCCTTGGTGGAGCCTTTCACCTCGATATCCGGGAGTCGGTTGTTCAGGGGCCTGGCCTTTCTTCCGGCTATCAGCTCAGCGACAATCGCCGTTCTTGGTCGTTCCAGGACTTTCAGGACCTCCGCGACCCGTCCCTTGTCGGGGCCGCCGCGTTTTCCGCGGTCTTCGATCATGCCCACCTTGACTGTGTCGCCGTCTATCGCCCCTCCCAGGTGTCCCGGGGGTATGAAGATGTCCTGTTCGTCTTCGCCCGAATCGGAGGCCACGAATCCGAATCCTCCGGCGGTGACGGTTATTTTTCCCGTCGCGGTTTCCGCGTTTTTAGGCGGTTTGCCGGGGGCTTTGTTTTTTTTCTTTCCGGGGTGGTGTTTTTTCCGTTTCATATCGTCTCCGCTTTTTCCGCGATGTCGGCCAGTTTGGAGAAGGCCTTGTCCGGTCCGGCCGCCATCAGCTCCTCCGCGAGTTCCCTGGAGGGTTCGAAGGCGGTTCCCACTTTTTCGAAGAAATCGTTCATCGTCTTTTTGTCCGCGAATACCGCGGACGCCTTTTTTCCGGCGTAGGGGAAATCGGCGAATCTAGCCAGGGCCGTTTGTCCGACGAATATCATCGCGCCTTTGGTGAATGTCCGTTTGAAAGGGCGCAGGGCCTCCGCGTCGAGGTCGTCGTTGAACGGTTGCCCGGCCTTGTTCAACTCGGTGCCGATGTTGATCGGGAGGAGGCGTTTGTCCGCGGCCTCGACGATTTCCGCGAGTTTCGCGGTTTTCGCTTTTTTTGTCTCGGGGTCGGAGACGTTCCAGTTGCGGTCGGGGATGATGTTCAGCGCCGCCGCTCCGTTGTCGATGGCGGTGTCGAGCAGTTTTTCGGCGTCGGACTCTCCGGGGCTGAGCCCGTCGAGCCAGGCCAGCATCGGGACCGCGCCGCAGGCCGCGGTCCAGGAGAGGAAATCGCGGGCCGGGGGGAACGCGTCGACCGTCGGCTGGACGTATCCGATCCCTCCGCGTTTCGCCAGTTTCGCCCGCGCGACGTCCTCGAGTTTTAGTTTGTTCGACACGATTCCGGCCGCCTCCTCGTGGGACGTTCCGATAACCCCGGCCCAGAATTCCGCGAGTTCCGCGGCCGCGCCGAAGCGTTGCTCCGCCTTCGCGATGTACGCGGATATGATATGGCGTTCGGTCGCGTTTCCCGCAGGGGTGAGTGGAAGCACGTCCTCCTGGTAGTCCAAGGCTATATCCGGCAGGGCCGAGTTTATTCTGTCGACCAGCTCCTCGTTCCGTTTTCTGACGCCCGATTTGTACGCGTCCAGGGCTTTCCGCTCCTCCGTTCCCTCGTCTGGGATGGCGGGAAACCCGGCTCCCATCATATAGACGACTCCCGGTTCGCCCGGGGAGTTGACGTCCGCGTCGGCGAACTCCCGCATATAGGCGCGGGTCTCCAGATTCACGGTGGTTTTCAGGGACAGCACCTCGCCAGCCTCCAGGAACTCGTCGAGTCCGTCCAGGACGTCGAAATCGCAGAGTCCCGCCGCGGACAGCCCCCGTTTTTTCGCTTCCAGCGCGATCGCCGAGGGGGACATTGAATCGGGATTGTAGGAGAAAAACGAGTGGCAGTGCATATTGAGATTCGTCCCCGGGGCGGGGAATCCTCCCTTGGCGGCCTCGGCCGCCAAGGCCCGCCGTCGCTCCTCCGCGTCGAATGAGTTTATATCCATAATGTTCGAAACCTCCAGTTTTTTTGAAATACGGACTAGCGGTCAATATAGCTCCGCTAGCGTTTCAATCCAATGTTTTCGCGGCCGGGGTCCAATTGGCGTTCAGCCATATCCTCCGAATCCGAAGAAGAAGTTTTTCTTGGCCCATTTGTATAGCCAGTGGCTCTCCGGGATCTCCTTTCCGGGGAGGTGGTGCCCGGGGAGGGGCGTCATTTTCCCTATCTCCTCGAGGCCTTTTCCGCGGCCGGTGGTGTCGACGGCGCTCCGCTCCTCCAGAAAGCGTCTCATCTTTTCCGGATGCTCGAGTATCACGCATCCCGGGGTGGTTTCCGACGCGAACCGCCGGAAATCCTCGAGGAACTCGGAGTTTTCGAAAAGCGCGTCGAGCGAATCGTGGTCGGAGACGTTGTCCTTCGCGAATTGTATCGGGGGGCAGAACTCCATCGCCCCCTCCGGGTTGACGTGGTGGCTTATGCCTAGAGCGCCCGGGCAGATGGCGCGCCCCTCGTGGTCCCAATAGGCGTCGACCAGGATTATCGGCGCGGCGGACCTAGTCTCGACGATGAAGCGTCTGAGGCGCGATATTCGCTCCTCGTCCAGCGCCAGCTCCGGATGGGGTTCCGGGCCGACGGGACGGTAGATGTAATACCAAAGGTAGTGTATTCCCGACTTCACCGCCTTTTCGACGAACTCCGGCGTGGCGAGGGCGTCTATGTTGGATGCGCATACGCTCGTCGCCATTCCTATCACGAGCCCGCGTTTTCTGCAACGCTCTATTCCCTCGAAAGTCTTAGCGAACACGTTTTCGCCGCCTCTGCGTATGTCGCTGACCTCCTCGTCCCCCTCCACGCTGAAGAGGGGCGTCACGTTTCCGAGCCTCCGCATTCGTTCGGCGGCCTCGTCGGTTACCAATGTGCCGTTCGTGAATAGCTGGAAATAGGCGTCCGGGTGCTTTTCGATAACGTCAAAGAGATGGGGGTAGAGGATCGGTTCCCCTCCGAGGATTCCGAAGAAGAACGAGCCGTCCTTTTTCGCGTCCCGGATGATTTTGTCCAGCGTCTCCGGAGGGAGCTCTTTCGGCGGGGAGGTTTGCGAGACCCAGCATCCCTGGCACGAGAGGTTGCACTTGTTCGTCACCGAGACGACGACGAATGCGGGGAACTTCGATTTCCCCCTCCGTTTTTCGAATTGCCTGGCGCGCCTCCACCCCTTGTAGAGGAAGTCCGCGCAGAACTTCCACAGGCAGGGGAGGGATACTTCCGAGATCATTCTGTATGTCAGTCGCGGGAGCACGTGGGCGTTTTCCTCGTTTTCATTTTCCGATGCAGAAGCGGGAGAATATGTCGTCTAGGACGTCGGGGTCGGCCGTCTCTCCCGTCACGACGCCGAGGGAATGTATGGCGGATCTTAGATTCACCGCCGCCAGCTCCCAATCCTCTTCCCGGGCGTTTTCCGCGACCGGCGCGAGGGCCTCCGCCGCCTGGTCCAAGAGCGCGGCGTGCCTCGCGTTGACCGCGACCTCCGGCTCGGCGCGCGGCGCTCCACCCCAAACCAGGCGTTCGATGGCGTCGAGAAGGGAATCGATTCCCTTGTTCCCGGCCACGGAGCAGCGCGCGGTTTCCGCGGCCGGAGCCACCTCCGGCAACGCGTCCGCCGTCTTGTCGTCCAGCAGGTCCGTCTTGTTCCAGACCGCCACCACGCGTTCGGGGCGCTTGGCGTGTTCCCGCATCGTCTCGATCTCTCCGTCGCGGTCCGCCGCGGACGCGTCGAGCAGCCAGACGACCACGGCGGCGCGGGAGAGCGACTCGATGCTTTTCCCTACGCCGATCTTTTCTATGAGGTCGTCGGCCTCGCGTATTCCGGCGGTGTCTATCAGATTGACGGGGATCCCCCGCAGGACGGTGGATTCCTCCAACGTGTCCCTGGTGGTTCCGGGGAGTTCCGTCACGATGGCCCTGCCGAATCCGAGCAACAGGTTCAGGAGGCTGGATTTCCCCGTGTTGGGGCGTCCGGCTATCACCACGTTGATTCCCTCCCTGAGGAGGGCCCCGTCGCCCACCGACCCGCGCAAGGCGCGGATGTCATCCAGCGCCCGCTCCGCGGTTTCCGCGGTTTTCTCCGGATGCCTCCAGTCCAGCTCCTCCTCGGGGAAGTCCAGTCTCGACTCGCATTCGGCGAGAATATCGACGAGGGTGTTCCTTATCGTCCTTATTTTGTCTCCCAGCGCCCCGGACATCTGTCTTTCCGCCATGTGGAGGGCCATTTCGCCGCGGGCGGTTATTATGTCGCAAACCGCCTCCGCCTGGGTGAGGTCGAGTTTTCCGTTCAGGAAGGCGCGGAGCGTGAATTCCCCGGGCTCGGCTTGTCTCGCTCCGGCTTTCGAGAGGGCGTCGAGTATCTCCCTGGCGGCCATCGCCCCGCCGTGGCAGTGGAGCTCCACGACGTCCTCCCCCGTGTAGCTGTTGGGGGCTGGCATGAACACTGCCAGCGTCGAATCCCCGCACCCGTCCTCCATAACGGGGGAGCGCCCGAACATCAGATAGCGGGCGTTCTCCCGGGATAGCTCTTTTTTTCCGCGCCATACGCGGTTTCCCAGCCGCGCGGCGTCGGAACCGGAGACGCGTATGACCGCCACCGCCCCTCCGGGCTGTGAGCATAACGCCGCGATGGTGTCGTTTTCCTGTGTGGCTCGCACTTGCAAACTCCTTGCGGATAGCTATAGTGTCGAAGATGTGGAGGACGCCGCTCTTTTCGGAGCGGATCCATCGTTTTCCGGCGTTACAATTGCGCGGTTTCCGCGCTATGGCAACTTACGGGGAGAAAAGAGAGAATGATAGAGCGCAAAACCATCAGGGATATTCCTTCGTCTTTGAGGGGCAACTTCCAGACCGCGTTGAGCGCGGCGGAAAAAAACAACATCGATTACGCCATCATGCTTTTCAAGGGAATAGTGCAACAGGAGCCTGGATTCGTCGACGCCCGTGACAAGCTGCGCGAGGTGGAGAGGAAGAAACTCGCCGGGATGGGGTTCATGGGGAAGAAAATGAGCTCCATGAAGGCCTCCGGCATAGCCGCCAAGGGAAGGGTGCTTGTGGGAAAAAATCCCCGCGAGGCCATGAACAAGGCGGAGGAGGCGCTAGCTTTGAATCTCTCGTGTCTTCCGGCGTTGAAGCTCCTCGCCCAGGCTGCCGAGGCAGCGGAGGCGATGTTCATCGCTATCGAGGCGATGGAGATAGCGGCCGAATACCACCCCAAGGACGTCAACGTACTGGACCGTCTCGCGGAGGTGTACGCGGCCGCCGGCATGGGGTCCAAAACGTTGCAGGTCAGACAGAAAATCGCGGCGATGTTCCCGAACGACATGCAGAAACAACAGGACGTGCGCGCCGCCGCCGCTTTGGCGACGATGGAGGAGGGGAACTGGGAGGACAAGGAGTCCGACTACCGCGACAAGTTGAAGGACAAGGGGCAGGCGGTGAAGTCGGAGCAGGAGGAGCGTATCGTCCGGAGCGTGGACGACGTGAAAGACGTCATCGGGGAGTTGGAGGAGAAGATCGCCGCTGGAGACGACTCGCTGGACAACCGCAGAAAACTGGCGGAGTTCTATCAGCGCGGCGGAAACTACGACAAGGCGATCGAGCATTACAATGTCGTCGTCGAGAAGATGGGGTCGCTGGACCCGCATATAGACCAGTCGATCGAGACGTGCCATCTCAAGAAACTCGACGAGGCCATCGGGCAGTGGCGCGAATATGGCGATTCCGATCCGGCGAACAAGGAGGAGGCGGATCAGAACATCGCGGCCATAGAGCAGCAGAAACTCGATTACCGCTTGGAAAGGGCCTCGGAGCGCGTGAAGAACTATCCGAACGATACGGAGCTTCGTTTCCAAATCGCGCTGGTGTATTGGGACATGGGCGACGTGGACAACGCCTTGAAAGAGTTCCAGGTGGCGCAGAAGAACCCGCACCGCCGCTTGGAGGCGCTTGTCTATCTCGGCCGTTGCTTCCACGAGAAGGGGCAGTACGACATCGCCGTCGAGCAGTTCGAGAAGGCTCTGGAGGGAATGGTGGCGATGAACAAGGACAAGATGGACGCCATCTACCATTTGGCCAACACCTTGGAGGCTTTGGGCAGAAACGACGACGCTATCGCCCGCTACAAGGAGATATACCAGGCGAAGATCGACTTCCGGGATGTGGAGGAGCGGATAACGCGCCTTTCGCAGCAGGGGTGACGGCCGCGGCGTTTCGCCGTTCCGGTTCAATGCGGTTGGCGTGGACTCATCGCGCGCCGACCGCGAATCTCTCCCTGCCGGTCAGGTCTTTTTCGACGCTGGCCTCCGCGAATCCCGCGGAGCGGAGTATTTCCAGTGTCGCTTCCGCTTGTTCCGGCGATATCTCGAATACCGCGCTTCCCCCGTTCCGCAGGCTCCGCGGCGCGTTTTCCGCGGCGCGCCTGACGTAATCCAGTCCGTCCGCGCCCCCCGCGAGGGCCGTTTCCGGCTCGAATCCGCGGACTTCGCGGGGCAGGCGTTCCATGAAGTCGTCCGATATGTAGGGTAGGTTCGCGGTTAGGACATCGAATTTTTCCCCCGCCAGCGGCTCGAAAAGATCCCCCTGGAGGAGCCGTAGATTCTCCGCGTGGTTCCTGTGTTTGTTGCGTTCCGCGTATTCGAGGGATTCCGGGCTTATGTCCACCGCCGCGACTTCCGCGCCGTCGATCTCGGTGGCCAAAGCGATGGCCACGGCTCCGGAGCCGGTTCCCAGGTCGCATATTTTCGGATTGGGCGGAGCGAGGCGTATCGCTATTTCCACCATCGTCTCCGTCTCGGGTCTGGGAATGAGGACGCCGGGGCCCACCTCCAAGACGAGATTTCTGAAATACGCTTTTCCCGTGATGTATTGTATCGGCTCCCCCGCCGCCCGGCGTTGGAACGCGCCATGTACGGCCGCGGTTTCCGCGGGAAGCAGCGCGCGGTTTCCGCGGAGTCGCAGGTCGAGTCTTGGAATCTCCAGTATCTCCGACAGGAGAATCGCCGCGTCCTCCGCCGAGACTTCGGGGAAGCGTCCGGGCGTTTCCGACATCAAATCTTTCAGTGTCATATGTTTTCTTCCTCTTTCCGCGTCCGCGCCGGGGTTGACAACGGAGGCGCTTGGGATACAATAGTTTCTGGGAGAGGCGATGGCAAAGTTAGTCGTAAAATGCGAATCGTGCGGAGCCGAGCGGGAAGTCGACGACAGACTCGCCGGGAGCGTTTTGGTGTGTGCTTCCTGCGAGGGGGCGATCCGTGTCCCGCTACCAGATATCGGCTCGGGTAGCGAGATCGGCGGTTTCGTGCTGGAGAAACAGCTCGGTTTCGGCGCCATGGGGGAGGTTTGGCTCGCCCGCCAAACGGCGATGGACCGCCTGGTCGCCTTGAAACTGCTTTCCCGCGAATTCACCTTGGACTCGAATTTCGTCGACAGGTTCATGAAGGAGGTGAGGATATCCGCCAAGATGGACCATCCCAACGTCGTCACCGCGTTTGACGCCGGAAGTCACGGCGATATCCACTATCTGGCCATAAGCTATGTCGACGGCCGCACGCTGGAGGATATGCTCGAGGAGTACGGGGCGTTGCCGGAGCGCGACGCGTTGGAGATTATCCGCGACGTGGCGAAGGCGTTGCGCTACGCTTGGGAGGAGTTCGGCATAATCCACCGCGACATAAAGCCGGCGAACATAATGATCGACCGCAAGGGTGTCGCCAAGTTGATGGATATGGGGATATCGAAGAGCGTGGGCGAGGAGGCGTCGCTGACGATGACCGGGACGATAATAGGAACGCCCTACTACATGAGCCCCGAGCAGGGGATGGGGGAGCGGAACCTCGATTTCCGTTCCGACATCTACTCCTTGGGCGCCACGCTTTACCATTTGGTCACCGGAAGCGTTCCGTTCGACGCGGGAAACGCGTTGGGGATAGTCTCGAAACACATCACCGAGCCGCTGCCTTCGCCTTTGGAGAGGAACGCCGACTTGTCGGCGGGATGCGTGGCGTTGCTTGACAGGATGATGGCGAAGGAGCGCGGTGACCGCCACGAGTCGTGGGGCGCCGTCATAGAGGATATGGACGCCGTGTTGTCCGGCGGCCTTCCCGCCGTTTCCGGTTCCCCTGGAAAACCTTTGGAGATAGCCGGTGCCGGCTCCGGGAAAGGGCGTTTTTCCTTAATCCTCTTGGGGACTTTGGGGGCTTTGGCTCTAGGGCTGCTGGCGGTGCTTGGAATATTTTTCTTCGGTGGTGGAGAATCGTCCGACGCCACATCCGTCCCGGATTCCGGGCCCGAGGCGGCGTCCAAACCCGCGGAGACCGCGGATTCCAAGCTGGAGAACCCGGTCTCCGCGTCGAAGACGCCGGAGCAGCCTAAGGAGGCGTCCGACGGTAAAACCGCGGCTTCCGCGGGGACGCCGCCTGGAGCCGACGAGGAGAAGCGCCATTCGGAGATGTGGAAGTTCGCGATGGATTTCGCCAAGAAAAACGAGGGGCGTTTCGACTTGGTCATCTCCAATTTCGAGAAAATCCGCGAATCCCTTGCCGGAACGAAATACGAGCTGATGGCGAACGTCGAGATCGGGAAGCTTGAGGAGGCTCGGAAAAAGGCCGCCGACAAGGTGTTCGAAAGGCTGGAGGCCAAAGCCGCCGGGATGGCCGCCAAGGGGAACTACGCGGAAGCCGCGAAGTTCCTGCGCGCCTATTCGGGGGAATACGCGTCGGAGACCGGCGACGCGCGCTCGAGATTGGCGGAGAAATGGGAGAAGGCCGCCGCCGCGGCCGCTGCGGAGGCCGAGCGAGAAGCGGAGAAGAAGCGCCTGCGGGACGCGCTCTACCTGCAGAATGTGGCGTTCAGGATTATCGGACGCGACTACAAACGGGCGAAGGCGGCTTTGGACGCGCCGGAATGTCCCGATTCCCCGGCGGTGGACGAGCTGGCCAAGGTTGTCGACGAGTTTTCCGGCGTGGACGGGAATCTCGTCCGGAGCTTCGCCAAGGATGTGGGAAAGAGCGTCGCCATTGGGATGGACAAGGGGCTGAAAGTCTATAAGATAAGCCGCGTCAAGAACGGGAAGGTCTATTATTACGAGAAAAGGGGCGGTGCCGTGATACAGAAGCCGTTGGACCTGAAGTCGCTGTCACCGGCGGAGAAGGCGAAGCGCGGAGGTTTGGGCGCCCTGGCCGCGGGAGTCGCGTCCATTGTGGATGCCGCCGGCAGGAAGGACGCCGCGGGAGCGGTGGCCGCTGTCGGGAAACTTCCCGCCACTCCCGGAGGAGCGGTGTTCAAGGACGCGTTCCTCTCCATCGCCGCCAAAAAGAAGATGGCCGAGGCGTTGAAAGCCCTTGGACTGGATAAGCCGACGTTCGACGCCGCGGTCGTCGCGGAGAAGTTGAGAAGCTCCAAGCCGCGTCCCGCCAAGAGGCGCTTGGTGGCCGCCGCTATCGCCGCTTTCGAGCGTCGTTTCGGGGACACGCTGTTCGTGAAATCTCACGCCGATTTGCTTGCGGTTTTGAAGAAGGTCGCCAAAGGATGGCTTGAGTCGAGCGACGGCGGGAACGCGCCATCCGTTCCGTCCGTCGAAAGCGCTCAGCCGAAAAACATCGTCCGCGCTCCCGCCGCCGGGGGATTGGGCTCCCCGGAGGAGATCAAGGCGACGTTGAGGAAAATCAATCCCGATTACGACGGCAGCGGCATGTTCCGTTTCCGGAACGGGGTCTGCGTGGGCGCGATATTGCCCAACGCCAAAGGGGTTGACGACCGGTCGCTGGCGTTCCTGGCGAAACTGCCCTTGATGGGGTTGGACCTTTCCGGAACCTCCGTGAGGGATCTTTCCCCGTTGGCGGTATCGCCGCGTCTGAAGATGTTGAACCTGTCCGGCACCAAAGTCGAGTCCCTGGCGCCCCTGAAAGGCCTGGGGTTGTTCAATCTGGATATCTCCCGCACGGGTGTTTCCGACCTCTCCCCCCTGGAAGGAATGCCGTTGAGGGAGCTAAGAATGTTTGAATGTCCGGTGGAAGACTATAGTGTTCTCGCCACGTTGAAGGAATTGAGGATTCTGGAGCCGGCGAACCTTTGGAACAACGTTCCCGGCAAAGAGGGCACCAGAAATCCAAAACCTAGAAGGACACGCCCGAAATTATGATTTGGAGGACGCCGCTCCGCTCCGCGGCGCGTCGTCCGCGAAACAGGTGAGGACGTAGCGTTATGCCGGCGCAAGCTAGAAAAGAACTGGTCGACAGGCCCGATTTACTGATAATCGCCGACCACATAAAGGAGGGCGCGTCCGTGCTCGACCTGGGGTGCGGCAACGGCTCCCTCCTCCACCTCCTGCGTTCGGAGAAGGGGATATATCCGTGCGGCGTGGAGATATCGCAGGAGAAGATTCTCGAATGCGTGCGGAAAGGGGTGCCGGTCGTACACGGGGACTTGAACGAGGGTCTTGGCGACTACGCCGACAAATCGTTCGACTATGTGGTGTTGAGCCAGACGATCCAGGCGGTGCAGCGGCCAGACCTCCTGCTGGAGGATATGATGCGCGTCGGCCGCGAGGTGTTGATAAGCATTTTGAACATCGGGTGCCTGGCCGCGAGGTCGCAGCTTTTTTTCAAGGGAAGGATGCCAGTGACCAAAAGCCTGCCGTCCCTATGGTATGACACGCCGAACATCCATCTGGCGACGATCAAGGACTTCCGCGAGTTGTGCCGCGTGAAGGGGGCGGAGATAATACGCGAGATCCCTTTCGGCTCGGCCTCCTCCCCCTTGGCGTCGGTCGCTCCAAACCTCTTCGCCCCGACGTGCGTTTTCGTGATACGCGGAGATGGGGAAGGGGGATAGAAAGGGGAATGTCTCTGTGAAAACCAAACTGGAGGGCGTGTCGAAAGAATATCCCAACGTCCGCGCCTTGCGCGACGTCTCGTTGGAATTCGGCGATGGCGAGATCATCGCCGTCCTGGGATTGAACGGCGCTGGCAAAACGACCCTGCTCAGGGTGTTGTCCGGACTGGTGGCGCCGAGTTCCGGAAAGGTGTTCCATGACGGCGTCGAGTTCCTCCCGTCCGATGCGGAGCTGAAGCGGCGCCTCATGTTCCTTCCCGACTTCCCGTTGTTCTATCCGGGCATGACCCCTTTGCGGCATATCGGAATGGCCTTGAGATTGTATGGCCGCTCGTCCGATGGGCTCGAGGAGCGCGTCGTCGAGGCGCTGAGCGATTTCGACATATCCCGTTTGGCCTGGAGCCGGCTTGACACCCTCTCGCGGGGACAGGTTTACAAGATGGCGTTGGTCGCGATGATGGTTTTGGAACCCGATTTGTGGCTTTTGGACGAGCCGTTCGCCTCGGGTATGGATCCCGTGGGCTTGGCCCGCTTCAAACGCCGCTCGCTTTCCGCGGCCGGACGCGGAAGGACGATAGTGTATTCCACCCAGATCGTCGAGGTGAACGACGGTTTCGCCGACAGGTTGCTGGTGTTGGACGGGGGCGAGGTGGTGGCGTTCGGAACGTTGGACGAGGTGCGGAAGACCGCGCTGGAGAAGAGGAATAGCTTGCTTTACGAGTTGTTCGTCAAGCTTGGACGCGGGGGAGGGGGAGACGGGGAATGAGGATTCCTAGGGACCGCGCTTTCGAAAGGAGGGTTTCGAGGAGACTCAAGGCTTCCCTTAGGGAAGGGGGAGTTGGTTGGTTCCAGTTGCTGCGTATTAGATTTGGAAACGCCACCCGGATGCGGCTGGACATTGGCTACATATTCGTTCCCATCATAGTGTTGATGGTTTTCAGCGTGGTGGAGGTGACGAGTCCCGGGGCCGCCCTGTTGGTGGTGTGGCCCCTTTTCGCGTTGGCGCATGCGTTGTGGTGGGCTGGCGGGCTCTCTTTGGAAACCGAGATTCAACCGGGAGATTTGGTTTTATGCCACTACCCGGTCTCCTCCGAAGAATATTGGTGGATGGTCGTTCCCGGAGCCGTCCTCCGTTTTTTCGCGGCTCAATCGGTTTTCGCCTTGCTCGCCTTGATATTCGGCCTGACGTGGGTTTCGGAATCTCCGGAGAGATGGCTGGCCATTTTCTTTTTGTCCGCGGCGGCGCAGGCGTCCGCTCTTTTCGCCGTTGCGATGTGGCTGTGCTTCCGGTCGCCCGGAGCGCCATATCGCCGGACGGCTCTGGCTTTGCTGGTCGTCGTTTCCGCGGCGTTCTATTTTTTGTCCCACGTGCGCGGAGGGTGCGCCGCCTGGGTGGGATGGGCGCTATCCCCGTTCGTTTTCGGATTCAACCAATGGGTGGCCCATGCCGGCTTCGGACTCGCGGCCGGCGTATGGATGACGGTCGCGGCGTTGGTCGCCGCGGTCGCCGCGGCCATTATGGTTTACCGTGGCGAGCGCTGGTGGTACGAGGTGTATTTTCCGCCCTATTACGACGTCCAGTCCGAAGAGCCCGGAGACATTTTCGGCGTGCCGGGGACGGTTGGCGATGCGGATGATGGAGAAGCTTGGGACGCTCCATCGCCTTCAGCCTCGAAGGCGTTCGATTCCATGGACGAGTCGATTGGCTTGGAGCTGCGCGGCTTTCGTCCCGAGGATGGTGGGGATGGGATGTTGGGGCGTCTTGCCCGTCGGGTCCTGGGCGAGCGCGGGGAGGTGGTGTTGGATTTCCTGTCCTCCGGCCGATATCGGAACGGCGAGATGTTCACCGTATCCTGGAAATGGCGGATCGCGATGGCCTTTCTGGTGGCGATAGGGATATCAATAGACTACCAGGGGCTTGTTTTTCTCGGAGAGTCCGCCCTTGTGTTCTCTATGGCGTTCGTTTTCAACCATGGTTTGCCGGGGCTCCGTCCGGCCCCTCTGGGAAACGTCTCTATCCCGCTACTGGCGTTCTATCCCGTGACCATGCGCGAAATCGCCTGGATCCATCTCAAAACCACGTTGATCAAATTCGCGGCGTGGATCCCTTACGCTTGCCTCATGTTGGCCCTGGGGCTGCGTTACGCTTACGACGATTTGACCAAAGTCGCCTTGTTGACGGCGCTGGCCATCTCCATATTCGGAGCCGCGCTGCCGCTGCTTACGTCCTTCGAGCTGTTTTCAGTCACATTCGGGCATAGATCGTTGCTCCGTGGTTTCGCCTACGGTTTTTTCCTCGTTTCGGTGATAGTTGTGGATTTGGGTTTGCTCTCCAGCGTGTTCTTCGTTGATAATTGGACCTGGCGCTGGATCGTTCCCCTGCTTATTGGCGCGGTTTCCGCGGTGTATTTCGCGGTTTCCGCGCGTTTTCTATGGGGTAAAACGATGGGCGATTTCGTCCATCCGATACGGCCCTCTTGAAGTGGATATCCCAACGTTTTTTGAGAGATGTCCATATTTTCCAAGGCGGTCTTGCAAGTTTTGGCGGTTTGGGGTAGTTTAGCCGCATGGATGATGTTTTCATACACGAGTCGAGCTATGTGGACGACGGCTGCGAGGTCGGTCCCGGAACCAGGATATGGCATTTCTGCCATGTGATGCCGGGAGCCCGTATCGGACGGAACTGCGTTCTGGGGCAGAACGTCCACGTGGCCTCCAAGGTCGTGGTAGGCGACCGTTGCAAGATACAGAACAACGTCTCGCTCTACGACCGCGTCGTTTTGGAGGACGAGGTGTTTTGCGGCCCGTCGATGGTGTTCACGAACGTGGTGAACCCGCGCGCCGACGTGGAGCGCAAAAGCGAATACAAAAACACCGTTTTGAAGCGTGGATGCACGATCGGGGCGAACGCCACGATCGTCTGCGGCAACACAGTGGGCGAGCGGGCGATGGTCGGAGCCGGAGCGGTGGTGACCAGGGACGTGCCCCCCAGGGCGCTGGTCGTCGGCGTGCCCGCGAGAATCGCGGGATGGGTCTGCGATTGCGGCGTCAAACTGGATATCGCCGACGGCGGCGGCGCGCTTTGCGCGGAATGCGGAAGACGGTACGCGCTGTCGGGCGAGGCTTGCGAGTTGGTTGACGAGTAGTTTTAAGATATGGAGGTCCGAAGGTATGGCTATCGAAGCGGTTGAGAAGGCGATACGCGACATTCCCGATTTCCCGAAGCCGGGGATAATTTTCAAAGACATAACGCCTGTCCTGGGATCCCCCGCGTTGTTCGCGGAGGTTGTCGACGCGCTTTGCGCTCCCTATGCGGACTCCCCGCCGGACCGTGTCGTCGCGATCGAGTCCAGGGGATTCATTTTCGGCGCGGCGATGGCATATAAGCTTGGATGCGGCCTAGTCCCCGTACGCAAGGCGGGGAAGCTCCCGTACGAGACGAACAGCGCCTCCTACGAGCTGGAATACGGAGAGGCGACGCTGGAAATACATATCGACGCGTTGGAGAAGGGAGAGAGGGTAGTGGTGGTCGACGACCTGCTCGCGACCGGTGGCACGGCGGCGGCGGCGGCGGGCTTGGCCAAGGGCCTGGGAGCCGAGGTGGTTGGCGTCGATTTCGTCCTCGAACTCACCTTTTTGAAAGGAAGGGAGCGCTTGGCGGAATATCCCGTCCGGGCGCTTATCGCCGTCGATTGATCGAAGCCTCTTTGAGTTGTCCGCGAAAAACACCATAAACTGTTGCATTTGGCGGGAAGGGTGTTAGATTCCATATCCTTCCGGATACTGGGAGGGGGCGTTCGGCATTTTGGAAATATACGGATGGTTGAGTAATGAAATACGCTATTTTAAGTGACATCCACGCCAATTTGGAGGCGTTGGAGACGGTGTTGGAGAAATGCCGCGAGGAAAAGGTCGAAAAATATATCTGTCTTGGGGACATAGTCGGCTACAACGCCAATCCTTCCGAGTGCATGGATATAGTCCAAAAATTGGATTTGGTAGCCTGCGTGAAGGGCAACCACGACGAATACGCCTCTTCCGACGACCAGGAGATGGTCGGATTCAACATGCATGCCAAGGAGGCTGTGTTTTGGACTAGGTCCCACCTCAGCGACGAGCAACGCGCGTGGCTCGGGAAACTCCCGATGAAGAAGACCATCAGAGGCTCCAACATAACGATCGTCCACGCCACTTTGGATTCCCCCGACGCCTGGGGATATATCTTCGACACGCATCACGCCACCGACAATTTCTCATACCAGTTCACCCAGTTGTGTTTTTGCGGCCATTCCCATGTGCCTATAGCCTTCGCCAAAAAACCGTTGACTATGGGAGGCGAGAATCCCGTTTCGGAGATCATCGAGTGGAGGACTCCAACCGGAGAGGAGGAGCCCCCGGAGCAGATGGTCATCACGATGGAGAAGGGGTGGAAATATTTAATCAATATCGGTAGCGTGGGGCAGGCCAGGAACCGCGACCCCGTAGCGTCGTTCGCGATATACGATGTCGAGGCGGGCACCGTCACGAGATACCGCTTGACCTACGATATCGCCGCCGCCCAGGCTAAGATAAGGGCGGCCGGACTTCCGGAAAGGCTCGCCATCAGGCTAGAGCGCGGGAATTAGAGCACATGACGTCATCTTATCGCTTAAAACGTTGTCTTCCGTTGGCCGCGGCGTCCGCGGCGTTGTTCATCGCCTCGTTCTTTTTCGGGGCGTTCGAATCCAAGGCGCAATTGGCCGTTTCGATGGCTCTCAGCAGGCGAGGGTATCTTGTCTATGAGAATATCGAGGCGAAGGTCTATTTTCGTAACCTCAGCGGACGGCCGCTCGTGTTCGGAGAAAATCCGAAACTCCGCGGCACCCTTACTTTCGAGGTGATAGGCCCGGACGGCAAGCGGCGGAAGCTTCTGGATAAGAAAATCGCCCAATCCTTGTTGGCCAATATCGTTTTGAACGCCGGCGCCACGGACGCGGTTGTCGCGCCAGTCTCCAGAATGTACGATTTGAGCAAGCCGGGAAACTACACTATCCACGCGGTGATAACGCATCCTCTGCTGAAAACCGCCTACAAATCGGCGGACACGGGCTTTTCCGTCTTCAATGGGATTACCGAATGGAAGCGCTTGCTCGGCGTTCCCGATGTGCTGAACGAAAACAAAGATAAAAAGGTGGAAACGCGGTTGGCGCGGATCATCAGTTTCTACGACGGCAAGCGTAAGCTTTACGCATTGGAGATAGAGGACGACAAATTCGTCTATTGCGTCCACCGCCTGGTTCAGAATGTGGAGGGAGGACTGCCCGTGTGCATGGTCGATGGTCTTAGCAGAATACATGTCTTCGCCCAGACCGGAGCCAAGATATTCGCGTATTACGTCTACGATATAAACGGCAAACTGCAAAAACGGAAGATATTCAAGAAGGGCGAGGACGTGAATCCCCGCGTGGTCCGCGATGCCCAGACCGGACTCATAACCGTTGTCGGTGGCGAGGAGGCGGTGCTCGGCGAAGACTACGACGAGGAGAATGTCAACCCGTTCTTCCAAGACGATTTGGGAGGGAAAAGGAACTAGTGGAACCAGGGAAAAACGACAAAAACGGCGCGTCTCAGACCTCCGCGCAGGGCCAGCCCCCGCCGGAGGATATTTTCGCCCAGCGCCAGTCCAAACTGAACGAGCTTAAAGACTCCGGCATCGATCCCCACGGCGGGCGTTTCGACGGCGTGGCCGCGACAGCGGAGGCAAAAGACGCCTTCGAGTCCGACTCCGACGAGGAACGCCGCTACCGCGTCGCCGGGAGGCTGACCGCGTTCCGCGTGATGGGCAAATCCATTTTCGCCGACGTCAAGGACTCCTCCGGGCGTCTCCAGATATACGTCCGGAAAGACGCTTTGGGCGACGAGGCGTTCCGCGTTTTCAAGAGGCTTGATATCGGTGATATCGTTGGTGTCGACGGGACGATGTTCGTGACGAAAATGGGCGAGACGACATTGAAGGTCGATTCCTTCGAGTTGTTGTCCAAATCGTTGCGTCCGCTTCCGGAGAAGTGGCACGGTCTGACCGATGTCGAGGCGCGCTACCGCCAGCGCCATTTGGACTTGATCTCGAACGACGAGAGCAGAGGCGTTTTCCTGCGGCGTTTCGCGATAATACGCGGCATCCGCGAGTTTCTCGAATCCCGGGGATTCCTCGAGGTCGAGACTCCGATGATGCAAGCCATACCCGGAGGAGCCTCCGCGAAGCCCTTCGAGACGTTCCACGACGCCCTTGGCGTGAAGATGTTTCTCCGCATAGCTCCCGAGCTGTATCTGAAGCGTCTCCTCGTCGGTGGATTCGAGAAGGTGTTCGAGCTCAACCGCAACTTCCGGAACGAGGGGTTGTCCCGCAGGCACAATCCGGAGTTCACGATGATAGAGATATACCAGGCCTACGGCGACTGCCGCTCGATGATGGATCTGGTCGAGGAACTCGTAACCACCGTCGCCAAAAAGGTGGTAGGAACGTTGGAGATAAAGCGCTCCGACGGGGAGACCATAAGCCTGGAGCGTCCCTGGAGGAGGGTCGCGTACCGGGATCTGGTCAAAGAACGTTGCGGTGGCGACTGGTTCGACCTCACCCCCGCCGAACGCGCCGCGAAAGCCGCGGATATGGGATTGAAGATAGAGCCGGGGGTCCCTGACTTCGAGGTTACCAACGAGGTTTACGAGAAACTGGTCGAGCCAACCTTGATCCAGCCCACTTTCGTGACTAGGCTCCCTAAGGAGCTCGTTCCGCTCGCCAAGGCCTGCGGCGACGACCCCGACTTGGTCGACGTCTTCGAACTCGAAATAAACGGGCAGGAGATCGCTCCGGGATATTCCGAGCTCAACGACCCGATCGAGCAGAGGAAACGTTTCGAGGCCCAGCTTGAGATCGGAGGCGACGGGAACGCCGAAGGAAAGATCGACGAGGAGTTCCTCGCCGCCATGGAGCAGGGCATGCCCCCCGCGGGAGGCATGGGCATAGGAATAGACCGCCTCGTCATGGTTCTGACCGGAGCCGACTCCATACGCGACGTGATCCTTTTTCCCCAGATGCGTCCGAAAAACTCCTGAGCCCCGACGCCGCTCTCCGATTCCCCTTCCGAGGTTGCCTCGGAGAGAAAAACGGCTTTCCCCGTTGACAAAGCGCGTTCCCGCGTTAGTTTACGCGCTTTATTTGTGGCCTGGTGCGGATTTCGAGTTCGGAATCCCTTCCACCCGGACCCTTCGGGACGCGGGAAAGCAAGATGCCGGCTGGTTCTGAAAACGTTGACGTATCGGAAGTGCTGTTCAAGCATATCTTGAACGGCGACGCTTTGGACTTGTTTCCGATGGTGCCGGAGATCCATCTCCCTTTCGGCATCACGATACACTGTTTCATGCTTATCCTCTCGGTCTCTCTTATCCTCGCCCTCTTCATCCCCGTTTTCCGCAGGCCCAAGGCCCGCGTCGCGGGTATCGCGGTCGCGCTGGAGTCGGTCGTCCTGTTCGTCCGGGACGACATAGTCTATCCCGTCATGGGGGAGAAGCGCGGCGAGATATGGCTCCCGTTCATGGCCACCCTGTTCATCTTCATCCTCACCGTCAACTTCCTGGGGCTTATCCCGGCTTTCAAGACGGCGACCGGAAATATCAACGTCACCACCGCCCTCGCGGCCGTGATAATGGCGCTGATCTTCATCATCGGATTCAAACACTTGGGACTGGTCGGCTTTTTCAAGAACATGTGGCCGGAGGACACGCCCTGGCCGATAGGGTTGTTCATCCTGGTTCTGGAGACTATCGGCCTTTTCATCAAGTCGATGGTCCTCAGCCTCCGGCTCTTCGCCAACATGTTCGCCGGGCATCTGGCCATCCTTTCCTTCCTCGCTCTCATTTTCACCCTCAGCGCGTGGTTCGCGTTCGTCGCGGTCCCGTTCGCTGTGTTCACATATCTTTTGGAGGTTCTAATCGCCTTGATACAGGCGTTCGTGTTCACGCTGCTCAGCTGCATCTTCATCGATATGGCCAGCAGCGCGCATGGATAGGCAATCAACAGGAGGATTCGTTTTATGGAACAGGGAGTATTTGGGGTAGCGCACGCTATCGCCGTGCTGGGGGCCTGCGTGGGGATAGCCGGAGGCTCTATCGGCATCGGACTGGTCGGAGCCAAGGCGCTCGACGCCATCGCCAGACAGCCCGAGGAACGCAAATCGATCCGCACGAACATGCTTCTGATGGCGGCGCTGATCGAGGGACTCGCGTTCTTCGGCGCGATCATCGCGCTTATCGTCATATTCACGAAATAACCGCGCCCAACGGCGCCGGAAAGAAAAATGGACCTGTTCAAAATAGAACCGGGATTGTTCATTTGGACCTGGATATCCTTCGGGCTCCTTTTGCTCGTCCTCAACAAGTTCGTGTTCCCAGCCCTCATCGGCGGGATAAAGGAGCGCGAGCGGAAAATCGCCGAGTCGGTTGACAAGGCGGAGGAGATCGAGCGGAGACTCGCCGCGATCGAGGACGAGCGCAGGGAAACCATCGAAATGGCGAAGAAAAAGGCGGACGAGGTCCTCCGAGAGGTCAGGAAAGAGGCGGGCGCGCTCAGGGACAAGCTCGCCGCCAAGGCTGAAAAGGAGGCGGAGGGAATCCTCGATGAGGCCCGACGCAAAATCGATGCCGAACGGGAGGCCGTGATAAACGCCCTCCGCGACGACCTGGCCGATTTCGTCTGCGAGGCCTCGGGAAAACTCGTCGGCCGCTCCCTCGAAGGTCCTAAGGAACGCGAATACGCTCGTGAACTGGTGGACGGACTATGATGGACGGAACCAGAGTCGCCAAACGCTACGCCAAGGCCCTTTTCGAGGCGGCGGAAGCCTCCGGAGAGGCCGACGCGGTGGCGGAGGACGCGCGGTATCTCGAATCGCTGATGGCTGTTCCGGAGATCCGTTCGTTTTGCCTGAGGCCATCGGTGTCGAGGGACGCCGCCAGGAAGTTCGCGGAGACCGCGCTCCTTCCGAACGCGCGCTCCAAGGCGTTTCGGAACCTCGCGGAGGTCGTGCTGGAAAACGGCCGACTGGCCGTCCTCCCGCTCTTGGGCGGGGCGTTCAGAGAGGTTTCCGACGCCAGCGCCGGAATCACCCGGGTCGAGGCGGTTTTCGCCTCCGAGCCCGACAAGGAGCTTTTGAAGGCCTTGGAGGAGAAGGCCCGGAGCCT
>Ga0256913_10000495_pt1 | contig 20318 bp, 15 predicted proteins | sample Axial_MatmetaG_FD_185970 | JGI IMG/M metagenome (GOLD analysis project Ga0256913, IMG submission 185970) | Deep-sea worm associated microbial mat communities from Axial Seamount, Juan de Fuca Ridge, Pacific Ocean - Axial_Mat | ecosystem: Environmental > Aquatic > Marine > Oceanic > Microbial... | reverse complement strand
TTCTCCTTCGAGGAAACGGGTGTCGCCCGAGTCGGCTACCTGAACTTTACGCATCATCTGGCGGACAATCACCTCAAAGTGTTTATCGTTGATTTTCACACCTTGCAGACGGTAAACCTCCTGGATTTCGTTCACGATATATTCCTGAACTTTCATAGGTCCTTTAATAGCCAGGATGTCAGCAGGTGTCATCAGTCCGTCAGAAAGCGGCGTACCCGATTTGACAAAGTCGTTTTCCTGTGCAAGGATCTGTTTGGAAGTCGGGATGAGATATTTCTTCTCTTCTCCTGTTTTGGAAGTGATGATAACGACACGGTTACCTCTGATAAGTTTTTTACCGAACGAAACAACACCGTCGATCTCCGAAACAACAGCAGGATCCGATGGGTTTCTGGCTTCGAATAACTCTGTAACCCTTGGCAGACCACCTGTGATGTCACCTGCTTTACCAAAAGCACGAGGTATTTTCACCAGAATGTTACCGGCTTTAATGTTGGTTCCTTCTTCAACCAGTATGTGAGCCCCTACAGGCAAGTCATAGCTTTTCAGTACCTCACCATCCTTCGAAAGGATTTTTATAATCGGGTTCTTAGATCTTACTCTGGACTCGATAATTACTTTCTCGTTGTATCCGGTCTGTTCGTCCGATTCAACCCTGAAAGTCTGGTTTTCAATAATGTTCTCATATGAAATGCTACCGGCAACTTCCGAAAGGATGACAGCATTATACTGGTCCCATTCGGCGATAACGTCGCCTTTTTTCACTTTGCTGTGATTCTTAATATACAGGTTCGCTGCATATGGTATGTTGGCAGATGCCAGAACTACTCCTGTTTTTTCGTCAATGATCTTCATCTCAGCCGAACGGCCAACTACGATCTCATATTTCTTTCCTTCTTCGTTCTTATAATCTACAACTCTGAGTTCTTCAATCTCCAGCGTACCGTTGAATTTGGCAATGATCTTGGATTCTGTAGCAATGTTCGAAGCTGTACCACCCTGGTGGAATGTTCTCAGTGTCAGCTGAGTTCCAGGCTCACCGATTGACTGGGCTGCAATAACACCCACAGCTTCTCCTTTCTGAACCATCCTTCCGGAAGCCAGGTTACGTCCGTAACATTTCGCACAGACACCCCGTTTTGATTCACAGGTAAGTACCGAACGGATCTCAACGGATTCGATAGATGATTCTTCGATAATAGCAGCTATCTTTTCATTAATTTCTTCTCCTGCTGCAATAATCAATTCATTGGTCTTCGGATTATATACGTCATGCAGTGTAACACGTCCCAGAATTCTGTCATACAGGCTTTCCACGACATCCTCGCCTTTTTTCAGTGCTGAGATAGTCAGACCTCTTAGTGTACCACAGTCCTCTATATTGATGACTACGTCCTGAGCCACGTCAACAAGTCTTCTGGTCAGATAACCGGCGTCAGCAGTTTTCAGGGCGGTGTCGGCAAGACCCTTACGGGCACCGTGTGTTGAGATAAAGTATTCAAGTACCGACAGGCCTTCACGGAAGTTTGACAGGATCGGATTCTCAATAATCTCACCGCCTGTAGCCCCGGATTTTTGTGGTTTGGCCATCAGCCCCCTCATACCTGACAACTGGCGGATCTGTTCTTTCGATCCACGGGCGCCGGAATCAAGCATCATATAAACGGGATTAAATCCGTCGTCATTTTTGGCCAACTCCTGCATCAGTGTATTGGTCAGATGCGAGTTTGTATGTGTCCAGATGTCAATAATCTGATTGTATCGCTCGTTGTTGGTGATGAACCCCATGTTGTAGTTGGCCATAACTTCGTCAACCTGCGCATTGGCTTCTTTAATCAATTTAGGTTTGATCTCCGGAACGATAACGTTCCCGAGGTTAAATGACAGGCCTCCTTTGAAAGCTGTGTTAAAGCCAAGGCTCTTGATGTCATCCAGGAATTTTGCCGTAACGGCAGTTCCTGTTTCTTTCAGGATTTCACCGATGATATCCCGAAGTGCTTTTTTGGTAAGCAGACGGTTGATATATCCATATTCCTTTGGAACAAATTCGTTGAAAATAACCCTTCCTACTGTGGTTTCGGTCATTTTATTCACGATCTTACCATCCTCTTTCACGTCAACTTTTACATTGATGATAGCATGCAGGTCAGCACGTTTTTCATTGTAAGCAATGATCACTTCTTCAGGTGAGTAGAAAGACATGCCTTCTCCTTTTACGGGATGATCTTTAGTGCTTTTTCTGGCTTTTGTAATGTAATACAAGCCCAGTACCATGTCCTGTGAAGGCACAGTAATAGGAGCACCATTAGCTGGGTTCAGGATATTATGTGAAGCCAGCATGAGTATTTGAGCTTCAAGAATAGCAGCATTTCCCAAAGGAACGTGTACAGCCATCTGGTCACCGTCGAAGTCGGCGTTGAAAGCCGTACATACCAACGGGTGCAGCTGAATAGCTTTTCCTTCAACAAGTTTCGGCTGGAAAGCTTGGATACCCAAGCGGTGCAGAGTAGGAGCACGGTTCAGCAGAACGGGATGCCCTTTCAGGATGTTTTCCAGAATATCCCAAACAACCGAATCTTTGTGTTCTACAATCTTCTTAGCCGATTTAACTGTTTTTACAATACCTCTTTCAAGCAGTTTACGAATGATGAACGGTTTGAACAATTCAGCAGCCATGTCTTTCGGCAAGCCACATTCGTTCAGCTGCAATTCAGGACCGACAACGATTACCGAACGTCCTGAATAATCCACACGTTTACCAAGCAGGTTCTGACGGAACCTTCCCTGTTTTCCTTTCAAACTGTCACTTAACGATTTAAGCGGCCTGTTCGAATCAGTTTTAACAGCACTTGATTTTCTTGAGTTATCAAATAAAGAATCAACAGCTTCCTGGAGCATACGTTTTTCGTTACGCATAATCACATCGGGAGCTTTGATCTCAATCAGTCGTTTCAGACGGTTATTCCTGATAATTACCCTGCGGTAAAGGTCATTCAGGTCGGAAGTGGCAAATCTGCCGCCATCCAGTGGTACCAGAGGCCTTAATTCCGGAGGTATAACAGGAATGATTTTAACGACCATCCACTCGGGACGGTTTTCTGTTCTTTTTCTGGCGTCACGAAAAGCTTCGAAGACCTGCAACCGTTTCAGGGCATCTGCCTTACGCTGCTGCGAAGTTTCTGTGTTTGCTTTATGACGCAGTTCGTATGATATTTTGTCCAGATCAAGACGTGCCAGCAAATCGTGGACTGCTTCAGCACCCATTTTGGCAATGAATTTATCCGGATCATCATCATCAAGATATTGATTTTCCGGCGGAAGTGTTTCCAGAATATCGAAATATTCTTCTTCCGTCATGAAATCCATATAGTTAATACCGTCCTTTTCCTTAATTCCCGGATTGATCACTACATACCTTTCGTAGTAAATGATCATCTCCAGCTTCTTAGTCTGCAATCCGAGCATGGCGCCAACCTTATTGGGAAGCGAACGGAAATACCAGATATGAACTACCGGTACTACAAGTTCAATGTGCCCCATGCGCTCACGGCGGACTTTCTTTTCGGTTACCTCAACACCACAACGGTCACACACGATACCTTTGTAACGGATACGTTTGTATTTCCCGCAGTGACATTCATAGTCTTTAACCGGCCCGAAAATTCTTTCGCAGAACAACCCGTCTCTCTCCGGCTTGTAAGTACGGTAATTAATGGTTTCAGGTTTTAGCACTTCACCGTGCGACCGGTCCAGAATAGATTCGGGCGAGGCCAGGCTAATGGTTATTTTATTGAATGAGCTAGGTATTTTGCTGTCTTTTCTGAAAGCCATATATCTAAAGTTGTTTTATTATCAATTGAATATTAGTCGAAACTGAGTTCCAGGCCAAGGCCTCTTAACTCATGAACAAGTACGTTGAATGACTCGGGAACATTTGGCGTAGGCATTACTTCACCTTTTACAATGGTTTCGTATGCTTTGGCTCTTCCCGTAACATCATCCGATTTAACAGTTAAAATCTCCTGCAAAATATTGGCAGCACCGAATGCTTCGAGTGCCCAAACCTCCATCTCACCAAAACGCTGGCCTCCAAATTGTGCTTTACCACCAAGTGGCTGCTGTGTGATGAGTGAGTAAGGTCCGATGGAACGCGCGTGCATCTTGTCGTCCACCATGTGATGCAGTTTCAGCATGTAAATGTATCCTACTGTGGCAGGCTGGTCGAATTTCTCTCCGGTTCCGCCATCATACAAATAAGTACTTCCGTTTTCCGGTAAATTGGCTTTTTCCATGTACTCATTGATCTGCTCAATTGCAGCTCCGTCGAAAATAGGTGTGGCAAATGTCAGACCCAGTTTTTTACCGGCCCATCCCAATACTGTTTCGTAAATCTGTCCCAGGTTCATTCGGGAAGGTACACCCAGCGGGTTCAAAACGATATCCACCGGCGTTCCGTCTTCCAGGAACGGCATGTCTTCTTCACGAACGATCTTGGCAACAATACCTTTGTTACCGTGACGACCGGCCATTTTATCACCAACTTTTAACTTACGTTTCTTGGCGATGTAAACTTTGGCCATCTGCACAATACCCGTCGGAAGTTCATCGCCAACAGAGGCTACGAATTGTTTACGGTTAAATACGCCGAGAAGCTCTTTGTACTTAATGTTGTAATTATTGATAAGGGTTTTGATCAGTTCGTTCTTCTCCTTATCAGTAGTCCATTTATCGGGATTGATATTTGTGTAATCGAGTGAGTTCAGAATTTTCTGAGTGAACTTGGTTTTTTTAGGAACCACACGCTCACCGAAATTATTGTAAACTCCCTGAGAAGTTCTGTTACTTACCAGAACAGTCAGTTTTTCGATCAGTTTTGATTTGAGGTCTTCAAAATATTTTGTGTATTCTTCCTCAAGCTGGGCAATAACATCCTTCTCTTTACTTTTCGAGCGTTTGTCTCTGATGGCTCTTGAGAAAAGATTATTTCCGATAACAACGCCTTTCATTGACGGCGGAGCTTTCAGTGAAGCATTCTTAACGTCACCGGCTTTGTCACCGAAGATAGCTCTCAACAGTTTTTCTTCCGGAGTCGGATCGCTTTCACCTTTAGGTGTAATCTTACCGATTAGAATATCTCCTTCGTTTACCTCGGCACCGATGCGGATCAGACCGTTTTCATCAAGGTCTTTTGTAGCTTCGGCACTTACATTGGGAATGTCGTTGGTCAGCTCTTCAACACCACGTTTCGTGTCGCGGACTTCAAGGGTGAATTCTTCGATATGTACCGAAGTAAATACATCATCCTTAACAATCTTCTCAGAGATAACGATGGCATCCTCAAAGTTGTATCCTTTCCAGGGCATAAAAGCGACCATCAGGTTTCGGCCGAGTGCCAGTTCACCATTTTTGGTAGCATAACCTTCGCAAAGCACCTGTCCTTTTGTGAGTTTGTCACCTTTTCTGACAATTGGACGCAGGTTGACGGAAGTATTCTGGTTGGTTCTTTTGAACTTGGTGAGATAATAATCTTTCACATCATCTTCGAAACTTACCAGAGCATCTTCTTCCGACCTTTTATACTTGACGGTTATTTTATTGGCATCTACATATTCAACCACGCCTTCGCCTTCAGCAGTGATTAGAACACGTGAGTCGATTGCCACGTTGGATTCAATACCTGTTCCTACAATAGGAGCTTCGGCGTTGAGCAACGGAACTGCCTGACGCATCATGTTAGATCCCATCAGGGCACGGTTGGCATCATCGTGCTCCAGGAATGGAATTAATGAAGCAGCGATAGAGGCAATCTGGTTTGGTGCGATGTCAATCAGGTCAACCTCTTCACGTGGTGTGATCGGGTAATCTGCCTGATAACGCACTTTGACTTTATCATTGACAAAACGTCCATCATCATCAACAATAGAGTTGGCTTGGGCAATAATCTTGTTCTCTTCTTCTTCAGCACTTAGGAAAATCGGAGGTACCTGATACTGGATATTACCTTCTTCAACTTTCCGGTAGGGAGTTTCGATAAAACCGAGTTTGTCAATTTTAGCATATACACAGAGGGAAGAAATCAGACCGATATTCGGACCTTCCGGCGTTTCAATCGTACAAAGCCTTCCATAGTGCGTATAATGAACGTCACGAACCTCAAAACCGGCTCTTTCCCTTGAAAGACCTCCCGGTCCCAGGGCGGAAATACGACGTTTGTGCGTCAATTCCGAAAGCGGGTTGGTCTGGTCCATAAACTGGGACAACTGGTTGGTTCCAAAGAATGAGTTAATGACCGAAGACAAGGTCTTGGCATTGATCAGGTCCATAGGTGTGAACACCTCATTGTCCCTGACATTCATTCTCTCACGGATGGTACGGGCCATACGTGCCAGCCCGACACCAAATTGATTGTACAACTGCTCGCCGACGGTACGTACCCTTCTGTTACTCAGGTGGTCGATGTCGTCAACAATCGTTTTGTTGTTAACCAGTTTGATCAGATGTTTGATGATCAGTATAATGTCTTCTTTGGTCAGTACCCTGACGTCTGAAGAAGTGTCAATATTCAGTTTTTTGTTGATCCTGTATCTTCCTACTTCACCAAGGTCATATCTTTTATCAGAGAAGAACAGTTTTTCAAAAATACCCCTGGCGGTTTCTTCGTCCGGGGGAAGCGCATTCCTTAATTGGAAATAAATATATTCAACCGCCTCTTTTTCGGAGTTGGTCGTGTCTTTTTGTAATGTATTGAAGATAATGGAATAATCCTGAAGGTTAGGATCGTCTTTATGGATCAGAACGGTTTTGACACCTGCTTCGATAATAGGCTCAATATGTTCTTTTTCCAGAATGGTTTCCCTCTCGATGATTACATCATTACGTTCGATGGAAACAACTTCTCCGGTATCTTCATCCACAAAATCTTCAAACCAGGAGTGTACAACCCTGGCGGCCAGTTTACGGCCTAAAATTCTTTTCAGTCCGGCTTTACTTACTTTAACTTCTTCAGCGAGGTTAAAGATTTCCAGAATGTCTTTATCGGTTTCATAACCGATGGCACGCAGCAGCGTGGTTACGGGCATCTTCTTTTTCCTGTCGATGTATGCATACATCACATTGTTGATATCCGTCGAGAATTCCATCCACGATCCTTTGAAAGGGATGATTCTGGCAGAATACAACTGGGTTCCGTTGGCATGCCTGTGTTGTCCGAAGAATACACCCGGAGACCTGTGCAACTGTGAAACGACAACCCTTTCGGCTCCGTTAACAACGAAAGTGCCTTTAGGGGTCATATACGGGATCTGTCCCAGATATACGTCCTGTACGATAGTCTCGAAGTCTTCGTGTTCGGGATCAGTACAGTAAAGTTTCAGTTTAGCTTTCAGCGGTACGCTGTAAGTCAGGCCACGTTCGATGGTTTCTTCGATGCTGTAACGGGGTGGATCAATAAAATAATCCAAAAATTCGAGTACAAAATTGTTTCTCGCATCCGTGATAGGAAAGTTTTCAGAGAATACCCTGAAAAGTCCTTCATTTTTTCTGTTCTCGGGATTTGTTTCCAGCTGAAAGAAATCCTTGAATGATTTAAGTTGAATATCCAAAAAATCAGGATAAGGCAACTGATTTTTAATTGATGCGAAATTGATTCTTTCGGTTTTGATGTCAGCCAAGGCTAATAGTTTTTAAGATTAAAAAAGACTGGTTTTATCCAGAAAAATTGAAAGAATTATGTATAAGAACATATAGGCGCAACCCCTACTCCAAAAAAGGAATAGAGGTTGCACCTTTAGAATGGAAGTATGTTACTTAACTTCTACTTCAGCGCCGGCTTCTGTAAGCTGGGCAACCAAAGCATCGGCTTCGTCTTTCGATACGCCTTCTTTAATAGCTTTTGGAGCAGAATCAACTAATTCTTTAGCTTCTTTAAGTCCTAAGCTGGTCAATTCTTTAACCAGTTTAACGACAGCCAATTTTGATTGTCCGGCTGCGGTAAGAATAACATCAAATGATGTTTGTTCTTCAACAGCGGCTTCGCCACCACCAGCACCGGGAGCAGCAACTGCAACTGCAGCAGCAGCAGGCTCAATGCCGTATTCTTCTTTCAAAATGTCAGCCAGTTCGTTGACTTCTTTTACAGTTAAATTAACTAATTGTTCTGCAAATGCTTTTAAATCTGCCATTTTAGTGTTATTTTTATTGTTTGTAATTATTCTATTTTGCTTTTTTTAAAAAATCCGTACCCCTCTGTTAAGCTTCTTTTTCTGAGAGGGTCTTAAGAATTCCTGAGAGTTTGGAACCGCCTGATTGAAGTGCCGAAATAACGTTTTTGGCGGGTGATTGCAGCAAGGCAACGATATCGCCAATAAGTTCGTCTTTCGACTTGATGGCCACCAGAAAATCAAGTTGGTCATCACCTATGTAGGTCATTTCTTCAATGTATGCCCCTTTTAAAATGGGCCTTTCTGACTTTTTCCTGAACTCTTTAATCATCTTTGCAGGAGCGTTACCGGCTTCGGCAAACATGATGGAGGTATTACCTATTAATGTACTGTATAGCTCTTCGAGATCCTTGTCAACATTTTCCATGGCTTTTCTCAAAAGGGTGTTTTTAACCACCCGCATCTTGATGCCGTATTTGAAACAAAGCCTTCTTAAATTACTGGTGTCTTCGGCGTTAAGCTCGGAAACATCAGCAAGGTAGAAATTGTTGTTGTCGGTTAACTGCTGTGTTAAATCCTCGATGAGTAATTTTTTGTCTTCTCTTCTCATAACATGAATACTTTTAACATTAAGCAGTAATCGATTTTAGATCAACCTGAATGCCAGGGCTCATTGTGCTGGAAAGATAGATGCTTTTCACATAAGTACCTTTAGCCGACGACGGTTTCAATCTGACAATTGTGTTGATCAGCTCAGCTGCGTTATCCACAATTTTCTGTTTATCGAAACTGAGTTTGGCAACAGCTGAATGGATGATGCCGTATTTGTCAACTTTAAAATCAATTTTACCGGCTTTGGCAGCTTCAACAGCTTTTCCAACTTCCATAGTTACCGTACCTGTTTTCGGGTTAGGCATCAAGCCTCTTGGTCCCAAAATACGACCTAATGCACCAACTTTGGGCATTACGTTAGGTGTAGTGATAACTACATCAATATCGGTCCAACCTTTTTTGATCTTATCAACGAAATCATCTAATCCAACATAATCAGCTCCTGCAGCTTTCGCTTCTTCCTCTTTATCGGGTGTACACAACACGAGAACTTTTATGTCTTTACCGGTACCGTGAGGTAAGGTAACAGAACCTCTAACCATCTGGTTAGCTTTTCTCGGGTCAACGCCCAATCTGATATCTAAATCAACAGAGGCATCAAAATTAGTGTAGGAAATATCCTTAACTAATTCAACTGCTTCTGAGAGGGAGTAGAGTTTATTTTTGTCGAATTTGGCTACAGCTTCTTTTTGTTTTTTTGTCAATTTTGCCATATTCTTCTCCTAGTTAACAGATTTCGTTATTAATTGATTTCTGCGGGAAATTTTCCTTTAACCTTAACACCCATACTTCTGGCAGTTCCTGCAACCATTCTCATCGCTGATTCAACGGTGAAAGCGTTTAAGTCTTTCATCTTTGCTTCGGCAATTTGTTTTACCTGTTCCCAGGTAATAGTGGCCACTTTAACCCTGTTAGGTTCCGGAGAACCTGACTTGAGTTTGGCCATCTCTTTAATTTGAACAGCTACCGGAGGTGTTTTGATGATGAAATCAAAGGATTTATCCTTATAAACAGTAATGATCACAGGAATGACCTTACCGGCCTGGTCCTGCGTACGAGCATTGAACTGTTTACAGAATTCCATGATATTCACACCTTTGGCACCTAATGCCGGGCCTACGGGTGGTGAAGGGTTAGCAGCTCCTCCCCGAATCTGTAATTTGATTAATCCACTTACTTCTTTTGCCATTTTAAACCTAATGTTTAAAATTAATGTCTTAACTATTCTTTTTCAACCTGCATGAAATTGAGTTCCAGAGGTGTTTTTCTGCCAAAGATCTTAACCATGACCTTCAGTTTCTTCTTCTCTTCGTTAATTTCCTCAATGATGCCGCTGAAACTGTTGAACGGTCCGTCGATAACGGTAACCGTTTCGCCAACGATAAAAGGAACGTTAACTTCTTCTCCCTGTTCAGCCAGTTCGTCAACTTTTCCGAGGATCCGTTTGACTTCCGATTCTCTCATCGGTTCCGGCTGACCTTTCGTGCCCAGAAAACCCATAACATTAGGAATGTTCTTAATGATATGAGGTATTTCTCCGCTGAGATCAGCTTCAATCAATACGTAACCGGGGAAATAATTCCGCACTTTGCTGATTTTTTTCCCTTTGCGAATCTGGTAAACTTTTTCGGTAGGAATAAGGATCTGCGAAATATAGTCCTGTAAATTCAGGCGTTTTATCTCACTTTCAAGATATTCCTTGACCTTTTTTTCTTTACCGCTTATCGCACGTACCACGTACCATTTTTTAGCTGTCTCTTCGCTCATCTTCGTAACGGCAGATTGTGATTAATAGTTAAAACGATTTATTTATATATAATTTGAATTAGAATAGTGCTGAAAATTCGGGATAGGTTTTAAAACAAAGTATAAAACTTCTCCAGAATAGTCTGAAACGAGATATCCATCAGATAAACCACAATTGCGATTATAAGGGAAGCAACGGATACCACAATAGCACTGTTCTGCAGCTCACTCCAAGTTGGCCAGGATACTTTATGCATCCATTCATCGTAACTTTCTTTAAAATAATTTACAATACTGAATTTTGCCATTTTAGATCGTTATTTGCACGGGTGGTAGGACTCGAACCCACGACTCCTGGTTTTGGAGACCAGAGCTCTACCAGCTGAGCTACACCCGTATTTTTTTAGATGCCAAAGGTATTCCGGAAATTTTCCGGAATACCTTAGAGTATCTATGATTTTATTTTTCTTAGTCTAAGATCTCAGTAACCTGACCAGCACCAACGGTACGTCCGCCTTCACGAATAGCGAAACGTAAACCTTTGTTCATGGCGATTTCCGAAATCAACTGTACTTCAATAGTCAGGTTGTCGCCGGGCATAACCATTTCAACACCATCCGGAAGCATAATTTCTCCGGTTACGTCGGTAGTTCTGAAATAGAACTGAGGACGATATTTGTTGTGGAAAGGAGTGTGACGTCCGCCTTCTTCTTTTTTAAGGATATAAACCTCAGCTTTGAAGTGTTTGTGAGGGGTTACACTACCCGGAGCAGCGATAACCATACCTCTGGCGATTTCATTTTTGTCAATACCTCTCAGCAGCAGACCTGCATTGTCACCAGCCATACCTTCGTCGAGGATCTTACGGAACATCTCAACACCAGTAACAACTGATTTCAGTTTTTCGGCACCCATACCAATGATCTCAACGGGGTCACCTGTGTGGATGATACCGGTTTCAATTCTTCCGGTAGCAACGGTTCCACGACCTGTGATTGAGAATACATCCTCAACAGGCATCAGGAACGGCTTGTCTTCGTCACGCTTCGGTAATGGAATCCAAGTGTCACAGGCAGCCATCAATTCATGAATTTTTTCAACCCATTTGGCTTCTCCGTTAAGAGCACCAAGGGCAGATCCCTGAATGATTGGAGTATTGTCACCGTCAAACTGATAGAAATTTAACAGATCGCGGATTTCCATATCAACAAGTTCCAACAACTCTTCATCATCAACCATGTCAACTTTGTTCATGAAAACAACAATCTTCGGTACGCCAACCTGACGAGCGAGCAAGATGTGCTCACGTGTCTGAGGCATAGGACCGTCAGTAGCAGCAACAACCAGAATAGCACCGTCCATCTGGGCAGCACCCGTAACCATGTTCTTAACATAGTCAGCGTGACCCGGACAGTCAACGTGTGCATAGTGACGGTTGTCAGTCTGATACTCTACGTGAGCTGTATTAATGGTAATACCTCTCTCTTTTTCTTCAGGAGCGTTGTCAATGGAATCAAATGATGCAAACTCTGCCAAACCTTTATCTTGCAATGTAAGTGTGATGGCAGCAGTTAACGTAGTTTTACCATGGTCAACGTGTCCAATAGTTCCAATATTTACGTGTGGTTTGGAACGTTCGAATTTTTCTTTAGCCATAAAACGTGTTATTAAATTAAGTTATTCAATCTATTCTTTTTCTAAAATTATCTTGAGCCGAGGACGAGAATTGAACTCGTGACCCCTTCCTTACCAAGGAAGTGCTCTACCCCTGAGCTACCCCGGCAAAAATGAGCGGGAGACGGGACTCGAACCCGCCACCTACAGCTTGGAAGGCTGTCGCTCTACCGGATGAGCTACTCCCGCAAACATAAGTGTGGGTTTAGTTAAACTAAGTGTTGTGTTTAACCAAACTCACACTCAAGCTCACACTCGTGTGGGGAGAGGAGGATTCGAACCTCCGAAGGCTGAGCCAACAGATTTACAGTCTGCCCCGTTTGACCGCTTCGGTATCTCCCCGGATTTCAATATTTTTATGAACTGAGCCAACAGAGGGACTCGAACCCCCGACCGGCTGATTACAAATCAGCTGCTCTACCAGCTGAGCTATGTTGGCGAACAACCGCTGTTTTTACTTTATTCTTAATGTAAAAACTTAGCTAACAGTACCTTCAGAACGCGCATCTGCATAAAAAAAGCAGACCTCTACTCAAAAAGGTCTGCAAAAATATATACTTTAGTTTATATAACCAAAAAAAATGCCAAAAAACTACAAATTATTTACGCTTTTTATCTTTGTATTTTTCCAACTGCTTTCTTAAAGCGTTAATAGCCGTATCTGTAGCCTCTTCAAAAGTTTTACTTTGCTTTTTTGCATAAAGGTCATACCCTTTGATCAAAAGACGAATCTCGGCAACTTTGTTATCCCTTGATTCCGTATTTTCGAGTTTAAGGGTAACCTCGGAGCCGATAACTCCTTCATACATTCCGGAAAGCTTACTGACTTTCTTTTCGATAAAATCTTCAAGTTTCTTATCGGTTTTGAAATGAACCGAATTGATGTTTACTTCCATGCTTTACCTCCTTCTTTTAATTATTAGTACTAGCCCTCGGATGGGCTTTATTATATATTTTCTTTAATTGTTCAATACTGTTGTGTGTATAAATCTGTGTGGCCGAAAGATTGCTGTGTCCCAGTAATTCTTTGATACTGTTTAAATCGGCACCGTTGTTCAGCATGTGTGTGGCAAAGGAATGCCTTAAAACGTGCGGACTCTTTTTTGTATTTGTAAAGCCTGACAATTCCTTATAAACGATGCGGTATATTAATTTCGGATAAGCTTTTTTACCTTTATCGGTAACGATCAGCCAGTCGTCTTCGGTCATATGATCAAATGTTTTTCCCTTCAGCATGATATAATCCCGTATATCATCAACCATTTTATAAGATAACGGAATGAGGCGTTCTTTATTTCGTTTCCCGAGCACTTTTAACATTTTATTTGAAAAGTCAACGGAGCTGTGTTTTAACGATATCAGTTCGCCCTGCCTGAGTCCTGTGGCATAAAGCAGATCTATCACCATTTTGTTCCTTACCTGAACAAAATTGTTGTCGTCAATCCGGAAGTCAAGATATTCGGACAGTTGTTTTTCTTCAATGTAAACCGGAAGCTGCTTGCCTGTCTTTAGCAAAGGAACTTTTTGCATCGGGTTGGCTTTGATTTTTCCTTCTCTGAGCAGGTATTTGTAAAATGATTTTAATGTGCTTATTTTCCGGTTAACCGTCCGGGTTTGTATGCCTTCTTCTTTCAGCCGGACAATCCACGATCTTATTACAGGAGCCGTTGCTTCCGTTGGATTGTTGATTTCAAACTCGTCAGCAAGGAATTGAGAAAACTCTGAAAGGTCGTATTCGTATGCTTTCAGTGTGTGCTTTGAATAGCGTTTTTCGAAAGATATATATTGAAGAAAATCCTGAATATTCATGTATAGCTAAAACAGAAGAAACTTTGACCAAATATAATCAAAATTATACTCAAATCAAAGTTTCTTCGGTTAATTCCCTTAATTAAATTAAAGGAAGGAGTAACATTAACTTTCTTCGGCCTGGCGAAGTTTCTGCACGTAAATAGCTTTCAGGCGCTGCTCTCTTCTGACAACAGAGGGTTTTGTAAACCTCTGACGTCTGCGAAGTTCGCGCATGGCGCCTGTTTTCTCAAATTTACGCTTAAACTTCTTTAAAGCGCGGTCAATGTTCTCACCTTCTTTTACTGGAATGATGATCATTTCTAATACCTGTCCTTTTCTTTAAAGATTAATAATAAATTGTTTAAGGGGCTGCAAAAGTAATAAAAATTTTAAAATATAAAACTACTATCTCGTCACCGATTTTATTCTTCATTATCTAACATATGGTCATATAGGAACTCTGTAATACTGTTGAACAGGTAATAGCGCGTATTCCCACCGTAAATACCATGGTTTTTATTTGGGTAAACCATAAGTTTGAATTCCTTATTGGCTTTTTGTAGTGCTGTTATCATGTCCATGCTGTTCTGGAAGTGGACGTTGTCGTCAGCACTTCCATGTATCAGGAAATAATTTCCTTTCAGTTTATCAACATGATTAATAGGGGAGTTGTCGTCGTAACCCGAAGGGTTTTCCTGCGGTGTACGCATAAACCGCTCCGTGTAAATATTGTCGTAATAACGCCAGTTGGTGACAGGTGCCACAGCCACTGCCGTACTGAAATAATCGGCGCCCCTTGTGATGGCGTTGCTGGCCATAAAACCGCCGTAGCTCCATCCGAAAATTCCAATTCTGTCTTTGTCAACATAATCCAGAGAGGCTAAATATTTGGCTGTTTCGATGTAGTCGATGGTTTCGTATTTACCCAGTTCCAGGTAGGTCATTTTTTTGAATAATTCCCCTCTGGCACCGGTTCCTCTGTTGTCCACCGAAACAATGATAAAACCGTTTTCCGCCAGCATCTGATACCACATATAATTGAAATATCCCCACGAGTTGGTTACTGTTTGTGAGCCGGGGCCTCCGTAAATGGTTATTAGTACGGGATATTTCTTCTTCGGATCAAAATCGGGGGGGAGTATTTTCCAGGCGTTCAACGACACCTGCTCGCTGTCAGGCAGTAGAAATTCGGGAGATGTAAATGTGAAAAATGAAAATGTTCCCAAATCATATTCATCCAGCGTGTTTACCAGACGATGGTTGTCAACAAGTACTCTGATTTCGTCACCTTTGTTATTATTGACAGTAATATAAGGTGGGGTTTGTATGTCACTGAACGTATTTATATAATATTGAAAGTTACTGCTGAAATCTGCCCGGTTGGTTCCTGTGCGTTTGGAAATCCTGGTTCTGTTGCCTTTCAGATCGACATAACAGATTTCTCTGTCCAGCGGACTTTCTTCGGCCGACTGGTAATAAATCCTTTTTTTCTTAGCATCAAAACCGTAAACATTAGTTACCTCCCATTTCCCCGAGGTAAGCTGTTTTACCAGATCTCCTTCAATAGTATAAAGGTAAATGTGGTTATATCCGTCTCTTTCGGATGTGATCAGGAACTTGTCATTTTCGTTGACAAAAGTGAGGTTGTCCGTAATGTCTATATAATATTTGTTGTCTTCCGAATACATAACCCTGCTATGACCCGTTTGCGCATCTGCCAGTAAAATGTCCAAATGATTTTGTAAACGGTTCAGCCTTTCTATGGCCAGAATGTTGGCATCGTTGGTCCATTTGATGCGGGGCAGATACTGGTCTGTTTCTTCACCAACATCCATCTTAACCGTTTCATTATTGTCGAGATGATATACATATATGTTAACAATGGAATTGTCTTCCCCGGCTTTGGGATATTTGTATGTATACAGTCTTGGGTACAGATCACCGTAGAAAGTGAGCGTATATTCTTTTACCCTGCTTTCGTCAAACTTATAGAAAGCAATTTTTTTACTGTCGGCTGACCAGTGAAAACCTTTGGTGAAGCCGAATTCCTCTTCGTAAACCCAGTCGCAGGTGCCGTTGATGATGTGATTAAATTCTCCGTCGGTTGTGACAGCTGTTTCTTTTTTTGTTGTTAAGTTTTTTACAAAAAGGTTGTTGTCGCGGACAAAGGCAATATAATTTCCGTCAGGAGAGAACTCTGCCAGGCGTTGTTTGCCAGCGGATAGCTTTTCCAGCGTTTTGGCTTTCGAATCCCAGATGTAAAATACAGACTTAGATGAATATCGGTAAATGGATTCTGTCTCTGTGGGGATCAGGAATTTTGTTTCATCCTGATTCATGGAGAAAGATGAAATCCTGAGCGGCTGTTCCATGTCTTCCGTTTTTAATTCATCAGCTCTGATTAGTGTTGTAACAGAATCCCCCGTTTTATAATCATAAACAACGATAGAACCGTTCTTAATCATCGTATATTGCTCGCCGTTATTCAGCGACACAATCCCTCTCACGCTTTTCGGATAGAATTTGTAATTCTGCCAGATGTCTTCCAGCTGGATTTTTTTGAGCTCTCCCTGCGCTTTGGCAAAAGGGCCTGAGAATAAGGCAATAACTAAAAATAATAAGACCGTACGTTTCATGGGTTTTGTGTTTAATGTTTGATAAAGTGGACAAAAATAACGAATTGTAATCGGAAAGTCTTTTAATTAGTTTCTAATTTTATATTTTTGCATTGATTTTCACCGCAGGGACGTTAGCTCAGTTGGTTTAGAGCGCTTGCTTGACAGGCAAGAGGTCACTGGTTCGATTCCAGTACGCCCCACATTTTGTTGCAGAACTGTTTTACTCTTTCAATTTTGTGGCCAACAGATCAGTTTTGTTTTTTTAAGAGTTTTTTAAGGAATAATTACAGTTTATTTTAATTGAATTAAATAAACTCACACGTAATCTGGAAAAACATATTACCTTACATCCTTTTGCCTCCGGTTACTTTAAAATTTGAAGAATGAATGTATTTAATATTCTAAACGCTCTCGCCATTACTATTTTATCTATAATAGGTGGTGTATGGACTTTTTATAAACTATTTTACAGATATAAGTCCAAAGTCTTATTTATAACAAACTGTCAGATTCTTCATAAAAAAGTATGGGAGGCTATGCTTGAGCGAAAAAGCCTGAAAATTGAAAAACATGGTGAAGAGGACTTTGCATTTCGTCCGTTAGTTCTGCTTCCTCACTCTATGAAAAAATACATTAATATTAAGAACGGAAAGAAAGCAATACTGGAAAGTGTTAACCCGAAAAATGATAATAATTTAAAAATTATTGCTGAAATATTTTGGATTCCCGAAGATATGGAGCCGTGGAGTAATATTAAGCATCCGCTTTTTTCTTTATTGCTAAGAAGATACTTCGGAATAGAACGCCCCATGTACCAGGATGAAAAAGATGAAGATATGGAAGACACAGAATGGAAACCGGTGAGTCACTGTGCAGAACATTTGAATCCGCTAAATAGATTTGACAGTAAAAAGAATGTTATTCGATGGGCCGTATCAAAGTCCTATACTTATCGCTTTTTTAATCCAACTGATGGATCTTATGACAAAGACTCTACTTCTGATAATTTTATAGAATACTGCGGCTTATCAATCGTATTGCGGAAACGTTCTATTGTCCAGTCAGAAAATGATTAATTCAAGATAATTTGTTGTTTCTGCAGGCGTTGTGATGAGCGCAAATAAGTATAGCGGAATGCTGGCAATTGCTTTTTATATGTTCCGGATATTCTGTTTTTGAACTAATTTCCTACAATTTTATTGTAACCTGTGGCATTCAGCGTAAATTTGTAGTAGGCTACCCCAACCTGCAGGATACACCTTACTTTACCGCTACTTTGGGCCATAAACTCCCTGAATTTATCACTCTCCAGTTTCAGCCCGCCAATCTTTGACGACTTACCGATAATGTTGATCTTGACAGTTGTTCCTTCTGAGTTTCTCATTCTGAAAGTGCCTCCTTTAAAAACACCAGTTCCGGGATATGGTTTGTTGCTCAATGTGCAGTTCTCGTATATCAGAAGACAGACAGTGTTGTTTTCGTCGATGGTTACCTGTACGCAAAACTTTTCCAGCGGGTCTGCATTCGGGTCATTATAATGGACAAGTCCGTCAAAAGAACGTCCTTCTATTCTGTATGTATCGGTTGTGTCGCCGAAATCATCCAAAAGGTAAGATTTAGACCACTGGGCCTGTAAAAGGGCTACACTGAATAATAAGGCAAGAAGAAGTGAATACTTTTTCATAATCAATAATATCCTTTACGATTAGAAGTCCAAAATTAATAAATTGTGACGATTAACATCGTGTTAATTTATATTAGAACGGTGAACATTCAAGCGGCTGGTTCGGCAACCTCATCGAATTGAGGTTTCCATTATGCCTGTGGAAACTGACACCGTCCAGTTCAAAAATCAAAGAGATTTGATGCGTAGGACCGACATAACCGTGTTCCGAGTGAATCATCAGATCGTATGAGTACATCGCCTTCATCCTGTTTTCGTTGGTGAAAGGAACATTAACACCGATCATAAAAGTCCAGCTTGAGAAAGAATCCCAATTAAAAGCTTCGTTTTTATACCAGGCGCCAAAATAGATGTATTGGGCATTAACATTCATACCTACCTGATATACATCCATAAAAGATTGTTTTTGATATATGAATCCGGGGTTTAGTTTCCACCCTGTGGATTTTCCGAAATTTCCGTAATATCCGTGTGATTGAGAAAGGCTGATAATGAAATCAGCATGTGCTACATAATTAACTTCGAGAGGTGCCGTATGGCCCGTGAAAGACTGATCGGGACGTGTCAGGTGGTGGGCAGCAAAACCGACAACACCAGTTACGGAATTAAGTTCAAACTGAAAAAGTCCGCCAATGGCAAAGTCGGCATAAAAAGTGCTTTCGTCTCCATAATCAGCAAAAGAGGAAGGGCCTATGTTGCCGTAAATGGGATCCAGCTGACTGGAAAAAACAGCGTTGTCAAGGTTGAGTTTTCTGTTAACAACAGCCACAGTTGCTCCAACCTGAAACAAAGTTTTCCGGGATGCGCGAATACGTACAGAAGGCATCAAACCAACAGTTGTTGTCCGGATATATCCTAAACCTTGTCTGTCCTGTTGGAAATACAACCCGAGACCCCCAGCTCCGGGGATGTCTCTGTCTGCAATGTCAACACTAAAATCATAGGTGTAATAATTACCACTAAGTCCGGTCCATCGTTTCATGTAATTAAAACGGGCTTTCATGCCGAGCGTTAATCCTACATAAGCAGGGTTGTAATATGTCGGACTGTTAAATGGTTGCGCATAGGTTATATCCTGAGCATTGCTGTTGCCACTGCACAGAAAAACCAAGGTAAATGCGCTTATGATTACAAATTTTATTTTCAGATTACGTCCCATTGTTACATCGATTATGCTTGTTGTTATCTAATTAAAGTAACCGTTCCGTATGGTTTTGAATTCCCATCACCGTTGTCACTGCCTTTCCATTTTGTTCCGTCTTTAAATACGGCATCAATTTTCCAGGTGTAAGCTCCTGCCGGGCAAAGTTCCAGGTTAGGATTGCCTTTGTTACGGCCGTTCCAGCTGGCAGCCGGCCTGCCGTCAATCAAAGCGTCGCTTTCCCAGATAAGGTCTCCCCAGGCGTCATAAACTTCAATTCTGTACCGGTACAAATTAACTCCTTTCACGATAAACCTGCCGTCTTCGTAATTCCATCCCAGATTTCCGGGGACAAAAGCGTTAGGTACATATATTGATTTGAACATCATTTCGTACTCATAGGTAGTGGTGTCGGAACAACCGTTCTCATTGAAGGCAATAAGCGTTATAATGTAGGTTCCGTCAGCATCATACTGAATGGTTGGCTCTGCTTCAACAGATATCTGGCCATCGCCGAAATCCCAGAAATATGCATTGGCGCCTTCACTATGATTGGCAAAATACAGTTGTCCCTGTTGTCCGTTGTAATCATCATATACATCAAAGCTTGCCGTCGGATTGTCAAAAACTTCCAGACTGTGAACTACTGTGTCTTTACATTCGTTTTGATCGGTGATGATCAGCGACACATCATAATTACCTTTTTGTGTGTATATGTATTCAGGATTTTGCAGGTTGGATGTGTCTATGATGGATAACGGATCGCCGAAATTCCAGCTCCAGTTCGAAATGTTGGCTCCGCCTTCATCTGAATGGTCATAAAAATAGGCGGCATTGTTCAGGCAGGTGTTCTCAAATGAGAACTCTGCATCCGGTTTGTCAAATACTTCAAC
>Ga0256913_10000494_pt1 | contig 20322 bp, 14 predicted proteins | sample Axial_MatmetaG_FD_185970 | JGI IMG/M metagenome (GOLD analysis project Ga0256913, IMG submission 185970) | Deep-sea worm associated microbial mat communities from Axial Seamount, Juan de Fuca Ridge, Pacific Ocean - Axial_Mat | ecosystem: Environmental > Aquatic > Marine > Oceanic > Microbial... | reverse complement strand
GTCACCATCTATAGACTCATTGTTAAAATATACTTCCGGCTCTATTATACTAACAACATCAGGGTCTGCAATAAATTTTGCTTCTGGTGTTGGGTAAACATGTATCAAATTAAAAATTTCAATAGTATTTAAACAACCATCGGCAGAAGTTACTGTTAATGATACATCAAAATCTCCTGCATTCTGATATACATGTATAGGGTTTTTATTTGTTCCAATATTTGAGGGGTCTTCATCACCAAAATTCCACAAGAATGTTTGTCCTGAGTCCGGGCTTGTTTCGATAAAAGAAACCGTTAATGGTTGACATCCTTTCATTATATCGGGATAGAAACTTGCCGGTGGGATAGGGTACACAAATATTGGTACAATAGCAGTTGCTGTTTCTCCACAACCATCAATTACAGTAAATGTATAATCGTAAGTTAAGTTAGGGTATAATACTGAAGTATAATTAACAGTATCATTTTCTAATATTATTGTGTAATGATTATTTCCTCCACTTGGTTCTGCTGTCATAAGAACTGGATCACCAGGGCAAATAGAATCAATATTAGAATATGCATTTAAGAATACATCGGGAGAAACCAATACTTGGCAGTGAGTTGTAGGACTTATACAATTATTGTTATCAGTAACATATAAGCTGTATACTTCATCATTTGCTGGAGATTCATCTACAACATCAACATTTAAACCTGTATGTCCCCAATGATATGCATAAGGTGTTGTACCACCTGTAACAGATGATTGTATTGTTGCAATTTCTCCTTGGCAAATAATAATTTCTTCTGGAATACTTGATATTAATTTATTAGGTTCAACAATTGTAGTATCGAAACTTATCATACATGCATTTGCATCAGTTACAACTAAGTTGTAGTATCCCTCTGGTAAATTAGTAAAGCTTCCCGTTGTTTGTGTAATTCCATTTAATATATATGAATAATTGCCAACTCCGCCTGTAACAGTTGCAACTATTGCTCCGTTTGCTTGGCCATAACATAAAATATCATTTACTATTTTAGAAGTAAAACTTAATTTTGGAGGTTCTATTACAGTTAATAAATTACTTATTATTGAACAATTATTTTGATCTGTAATTGTTACAGTATAAGTTCCACCGCTTAAGCTAGTAAAGTAACCTGTAGTATTGTTACTAACACCATAATCAAAAACATAAGTTGGTGTTCCTCCATTTACTTCAACTTTTATATAGCCATTTGCATCACCATGACAAAGTATATCGCCTGTTTCTTCATTTGTTATTACTAATTGTGGAGGTTCAACAACTGTGTAAGAACCGGAAACAGTACATGAATTGGCATCTGTAACGATAACACTATAAGTTCCTCCGGCTAATCCTGTTAAATCTTCAATATTTCCTTGGGCAGGAGACCAATTATATGAATACGGTAAAGTTCCTCCTGAAACTGTAATATCAACAGTACCTGTATTATCACCGTAACATAAGTTTCCTGTTCCGCTAGTTAAAATATTCATTTGTGATGGAATATTAACAGTATAGGTAGTATCCGCTGGGATACAAATCCCTTCTGTAACATTTAAGGCAATTGTATAGGATATTCCTGAATTTGGAAATGAAATTTCAATAGGTCCTGGACCTGTAACATCTCCAGAAATAACAGTTCCACCGCCAAAGTTCCAATCGAATGTTGATATAGATATATCTGCTGCACCTGAATAAGTAAATGTTACATTATCTCCTGCACATAATGGATCGGTAAAATTAATTGTTGTTGGTGGTGTTTCACAATAACAAGTAGGGTCTAAAGCCGAAAGTACTTCAATACATGTTTGGTTTTGATACTCACAACCAAAATCATCAGTTACAGTAACATCGTAACATACTTGACCTTCTGTAAAAGGAGCAACAGTTACAATAGAATCTTGATACGATATTATATTTTCACCATCCCATTCGTAGTTTACAATATTGTTCTGGAAATACCAATAATCGGGAAATACCCAAGGAGCAAAATTTATTCCCCATGAGAATATATAACCATCATCTATACCCCAATTATCTGTAACTGTAAATGTCCATACTCCGTTTAGGGGGCAACCAAGTAGTCCTGATAAATCTTCTGCTGATGTATATGTCCCGGCCGGTAAAGAGTTGTTTGTAACGATAGTTCCGTTACTAGCTTCAACACCCATTTCTCCATAAGTTGGATTTGGTCCCCAGCAATAATCCCAACCGACTCCCGGAGGTGAAGGATCGTAGTCTAAAGGTTCACCTAAATACACCCCTCCACCAGCTTGGTTTTCAAGAGTAATAGTTGTCCCGTCTGGACATGTTATTTGCATAACTAAATCTCCAATAAACGAATGTTCCATATTTACACAAATCCCTTCAAGCATTTCTATACTATCAAGAGTTTGGTTTCCAAAAATATCAAATAATAAATCGGTTTGATAAGATGCTCCACTTCCGTCAGGCAAATATGTTTGACCTGCAATAATTGTGTTTGGTGTATTGTCCCAAAATGGGGGATGGGCTGTTGCGGAACCAACACCTGCACTTCCTCCAATTGTTACTTGTTCGCCCGGGCAAATGGTGTCTGTTCCTGTAGTCCATGATGGTGTCATAGATACTCTAACTCTATGGTCTACATCGTTTCTATTTAAACAACCGTATTGGTCTTCTATTTTTAAGTCTATCATGTATCCTCCACCTGTAGGGAAAGTATGTGTAACAACTTGTCCTGTCTGGGTAGGGGTTCCGTCACCAAAATCCCATGTAAATGTACATTGGGCATTTGATTGATTATATAAACCTCCATTATAAGGGTAATCTCCATTCCCATAAAATGTAACGGTTTCACCTTGGCAGATGTCAGTGTAAAGTGTATCTACTTGTTCTGATGTGGAATCTATTACTGCATTGAAATATTGGCAATTGAATTGACAATGTATTTCTCCTGAAAATGTGGAACCACCTCCGTTTGAAGTAAAAACAAATGTTAAACAACCTGTCATATTGCTAGGGCTTGCAGTCATTGCCCATGGTGTTTGAAAATTTGATTGGTCAAAACTTCCCAAAAGCGGATATGAGGTATCTGTTCCATCATATACATCTAATACATCTCCTCCTCCAAAACTCCACACATCGTACGAAACCGAGACATGAGTGCTATCAGGGTCGTCATCACAAATTGTCATAGTAAAAATATCTCCTGCATTGTGTGGTCCAATAGTAAAAGTTCCACTACATGCATTAATGTTACCACCATTGTTAATAGTGTATGTTTGTGCAACAATTATAGTGTTATAAATTAATATAAGTACTATTAATTTAATTTTTCTCATTGGTTGAGTTTTTATTAATTATAAATATATTTTTATGAATAAAAATTTTTCTATAAAAATAATAAAATTATTTAAAAAAAAAATGAAATATAATATTCATATTGTTAATTAATAGAATAAGATTAATTTTATCTAATTAATGTAACAATGTTAACTTTTATATGTTCATTACCATCAACATCATACCAAACAGCTTTCCATTTATAAACTCCTATTTGAGCAGTTTTTTCATGTCCTTTAACAGTACCGTCCCATTCAGCCGAACGCATTTTCTCTGAGTCCCATTCGTTCGTTTCCCAAATAATTTCACCCCATCTATCGTATAAAGTTAATGTGAAATTTGTTGCATCTACACCAACACCTGTAACATAAAAATTATCGTTTAAATGATCCTTATCTGGTGAAAAGGCAGTAGGGCCATAAAGCATTGGAACCGGTTTTATTGGAATAGTTGCTTTGGCAGTATCTTTACATCCGTCAGAACTTACAGCTATTAATGTTGTTTGATATACATCAGGAACAAGATTAGGGAAGTTATGTGTCGGATCTTTAATATTTGAAGAATCACCATCTCCAAAGTACCAGTAGCTAGTATAAAGATGTGTTGACATATTTGTAAATACTACTTCTGAATTTACAACAGTTGCAACTAATGGATTGAATGTAAACTGTGCATTAGGTTTTGGAAATACTTTAATGTAATTTTCTAATGTAACAGTATTTTTACAACCTTCTTTAGAAATAACAGTAAGGGTTACATCAAAGGTACCCGGTATATCAAAAATATGATATGGGTATTTATCTAGTGATAAGTTATCGCTTGAATTATCACCGAAATCCCAAATATAGAATTGACCATCTTGTGGGTGTATTTCCATAAAATTAATACCTAATGGTTGGCAACCTGATTGAATATCAGAATTAAATTCGTTAGGTGGTAATGGATAAACATTAACTAATACTGAACTAGTATCTTTACTTTTACAAGCGTCTTCAACAATCAGTTCTATTAAACCATTTTCATTTACATTTATTAGTAATGGTGGCGAAACAATATCTCCTGTGTAAAAGTCTATAATTTTGTAAGGAGGACCAATACCACCCCAAACATTAGCTGTGACAAGAACTGGGTCTCCCGGACATACTGTATCTATGTTAACAAATAATTCAATATTTACTGGTGGTGTAACACTTATATCAAAAGATAATGAATCTTTACAACCATTCATATCTTCAATTTCTAAAGTATGATGAGAATCGTTGTATGCAATTTCATTAAATCCACTATTTGATGAAGAAATGCCATCCCAAGTATATGTATATGATGGGGTTCCGCCTGTTACTATTGCATTTGCAATAACATTTGCTCCATTACAAACAGTAAAATCTTCAATTGGAGCAAGAACTAATTTTGTAGGTTCATTTACAGTTATGAATGAAGTAGAAGTACAACCCATTGCATCTGTAATTAATACGCTATAGTTTCCACCGGATAGACCAGTTACAACATCAGTTATTGATGTGTTATCATCATTCCAAAGAACGCTGTACCCACTTGCACCAACAGTTCCACCTGAGTATGTTACAGTTCCTGTTCCATTGGCATCTCCAAAGCATAGAATATCTGTAGAACTTGCACTTGATAATAATTCATCAGGATTAATTACATCAACTGTATTAATAGGTGATACACATCCATTTTCAGTAACTTGTAATGAAATAGTATATGTTCCTGCATTTTGCCAAGTTACGTATATTGGTCCTTGACCACCTCCTACAGGGTTTCCTCCATCAAAATCCCAATTGTATGTAGCTGAACCACTAGCATTACCAGTGTATTGTATTGTACTTTGTTCTTGATAACAATTTATTATTGTTGTTGTAAAATCTGCTGTTGGTATCTGGTAGTATGTAATGTCAACATCATCAGAGCTTATACATCCATTGTTATCTTCTGTAAATGTAAATGTATATGTTCCATAAGCTCCTGCATGAGTAGTACTGGTAGCCGAATTAGGCGAATCTATAGTTACATTAGGTGGGTTAACTGTCCAAGTTGATGTTCCAACTGAAGCTGTTGCATTTAAAGTATAATCATTCCCACAAATATGGTCGTCTATACCTGCATTAGGAGTTGGTATTTCTATAAATGTAATTTGTACATCATCATTATCTGTACATATTTGATTGGTTTCTGTCCATGTGAATGTATAAGTTCCATAATTTGTTGTAGTTACAGGACTTGTTGGACTTGTTGGATTTGTAACAGAAGCATTTGTAGAATTTACTGTCCAAACTCCGTTTCCAACACTAGGTATTGCATTTAATACATCATTTGGTCCGCAAACACTGTTGTCTGATCCGGCATTTGCATTTGGCATTTCAATATATTCAATAATTACATCATCTGATGCAGAGCAAATTCCGTTAACTTCTGTCCAAGTATATGTTGTTTGTCCATAAGTGCTAGCTGTTGTGTTAGAAGTTGCAGAGTTTACATTTGTGAAGTTTACTGCTGTTGAAGCTGTCCATGTTCCTGTTCCAACACTAGGGGTTGCAGCTAATGTGTAATTATTTCCACAAATTTGATCATCAGGACCTGCATTTGGTGTAGGTACTTCTGTAAAAGTTATTTGTACTTGATCGTCACCGGTACATGTATTTACATTTTCATTCCAATTGAATGTATAAGTTCCATAAGCAGAGACTGTAACTGATGAGTTTGCAGAGTTTATTGATGAGAAATTAGCTGTTCCCGGTCCGCTTGATAAACTCCATGTTCCTGTCCCAACACTTGCAATAGCTTGTAATGTATATGTTAAACCACAAATTTGGTCATCAGGTCCGGCATTAGGAGTTGGGTTAGGGTCAACAGTTATTGTTTCAGTGTTTTGGGCAGAACATCCACCTTCATCAACATCTAATGTTATTGTATAAGTATTTGCAGTATTACTATAAACTTCGTATGGACCTGAATTTGTTCCCGAACTAACATCCATTCCTCCAAAATTCCATGTGTATGTTCCGGCGGCCGTTCCTGTCCCTGTATATGTTATTGTAGCTAAATCACCGGCACAAACATCTTCAACTGTAAAGTCTGCTGTTGGTCCGTTTGTTACACTAACTGTTGCTGTTGTAGTAAATGTACAAAGTATTTCTGTACCGGCAGAATTCCATTGGTCCCATGTGTAAGTAATTGTATAAGGACCTCCAATTCCTGCAGTTGCAGGGTCGAATTGATTACCTACTATACCGGGCCCTGAAAAAGTTCCTCCTGCAGGACTTCCTGTAAGTGTTACAGATGGCTCTTGCCAACAATAAGATGCATTTAAACCGGAAATACTTAATGTAGGTGGAGGATAAACAATTACATCAAATGAGGCTAAATCACTTGAAGTACCATCTGTAATAGTTGCATCAATAGTAGTACTTTGTGTAGGTGTCCAATATCCGGGTTCTCCTAAATCAGAGATATGTGTTCCACCTGCTGTTTCATCCCAAGAAATTGTAACCAAGGGAGAAGGACAATAAATAAATACATTATCTATTCCCCAGTGGTCAAAGTCAGCATTAGTAACTTGATCTTGATGCCATTGGAACATTGTACTAGTACTTACAGCACCAGCTGGTACATTGTAACAATAATTTGCCCATGTATTAAATGGTGTTCCCGCACCTCCTCCTCCAGTAGATTGTCCTACCCAAGAATTAGTTGGATATTCATTTCCATCAGGACAAAAATAAGTTATATCTACCCAAGTTATTCCTCCGTCAATAGAGTATTGAAGAGAAACGCCTTCAGCCATCAAATCAGGTCCTTCACAAGAAGTTCCACCAATTGCCGTTTGAGTTGCCATTACAAAATCAAAGCAAATCTCACAAGCAGTTGTAACATCAAATTGTATTGTAGTTAAATCTCTAGGCATACAATAAGAGTTACCAATCCAACAACATGGTGTTCCATCTAAAGTTGGTCCAGTTTGTGAGTCGCAAGGATTATCAAATTCAGGTGTGGAATTTGAACTCCAACCTGTACCAATAACTTGATTATTAAAATCGTTACCCATTAAAGTGACATCTTGCCCTCCATTTGAATAAAGGTAAATGCTATCGCCAGACATATTTCTAGAGGTGAGACTGTTACTGTATCCCAGTAAACTTGAGCATAAGAACTTGATATTATCAGAGTAAATGCTATTATAAATAATCGTTTTAACATAGTTTCAGTATTTTAGTTACTACTATTAAAAAAAAATAACAAAGCATTAATTTTCTTAATATTTTTTTAATAGACGATGTTTTTTTTTATTAGTTGCCTAATATTGCATGTAAAATTTAAAAATAAGTGATTTAATGTGTGTTTTTGTTATGTAAACGATAATATGCTTTTAATATAGAACTTAGTTTTTTGTTATTGGGATTTATTTTTAAGGCGTTTTGATAATATCTTATAGCTGAGAGAGTATCGTTTTGCAAAAAAAAGTAATTTCCCGTATTTATGTATGGAATCTCACTATTTGGATTTAATTTAAATAATTTATTGTTGTAAAAATTCCCTTTTTCTTTGTTTCCTAAATAATAAAATTTATTTGCAATTAGAGAGATTGTTTTAAAATCATTTGGTTTTAATTGTAATGCTTTTTTATAGTAATAAATTGATTTATCGTATTCCTTCATTTTATCAAAACAGAATCCTGTATTTTTTATAATGTTAAATTCGGTACTATCAACCTCTATATATTTTATATAATATTCTGATGCAGTGTTATAATCTTTATAATAAATGAAATAGATATTTGCTAAAGAGCTTAATGAAAATTTGTAATTTGGATATATATTTAATGATATTTTGTAGTGTTTTATTGATGTTTCCAATGCTTCTCTTTTTTCCGAATTTGTTTTAAGTTTGTTTATTGAACTTAGTTTATTTGTAGCATAAATTTCGTTTGCCATTGCAGAATTCTGAAGATGTTTTATATCATGTTCTATTAAGCTTTCTGCCGTATCCCATTGTTTATTTCTGTTGTAATCGATAATGAAATATGGTATTAGAATAATAAGAATTATATAGAAAACTTTTTTATTGATTATTTCATCGTTTTTATTGATATTTGTTTTAGTTATTTTGAAAATAATATAAATTAAAATTATACTAAAAAATAAGCTGGGAATAAACATATATCTATCGGCAACTATTCCTGCAATATTTTTTGTTATAATATTTGAATATAAGAAAGTAGATATTGCAAGACCTAGAATTGCAAATGAGATTATGTCTTTTTTCTTGATTTTTATGATAGCAAAACTAGTTGAAATAAAATATATTATAAAAGAAATGATAGAGCTGGTGCTAATTGTTTTTTGAATGGGGATTGTATTGTATCCATAATAAAATGATAGAGGATAAGGTAATAATAGTTTTTTTAAATAGAAAAGCATAATTCCTAAGCCGGTTCCAATTTTAGTAGGAAAATCGGCATCTACTAATGGGTTTTCTTGAAATAGAAATTGACGAGATGTTCTATCTAAAAACTGATTAGGTATTCTGCTTATCACGAATAAAAAAACACCTAAAAATAAATATATTAGTAATGCTTTTTTTATGTTTATTTTACTACTAAAAAATAAGAATAATGGTAAACTTGCAATTAGTATTGATACAGATGGTTTTGTCCAATATCCTAAAATTAAGAATATAAATGCATATAATATATAATACCATTTTTTTGTATTGAAGAATTTAAAAATAGACCATATTGTTAGAATACCAAAAAGAAACATTAATATTTCTTCACGGTTTTTTAAACTGTCCACAACTTCGGTCTGTGCAGGATGGGCTAAGAAAATAAGTGTAATCAATAATAAAAATTCATTTTTTATGTTTTCAAAAACAAGTTTTAATGTTTTAAATAGAACCAAGCCTAAAATAGCAAAGAGTAATACATTAAAAAAATGTGATATTCTTGGGCTTTCGCCAAATAAGCTGTATTCAATAGCAAATGTTGTTTTTGTTATAGGTCGGTAACCGTAATTTATTTTATATTTTTTAAAATATCGTGTTGTAAAAATCTCGGGTATTGCAGAAATGCCTTTCTTTGTTTGTTGGTTTATTACATAATTATCGGAAAATGAATAGTGATTATTGATTGAGTTTCCATAAAACAAGAACGTGAATAACAATAGAATTATTGAATATTTATTTTTAGAAAAAAATGTTTTGTAGTCCATGGTTAAAATATTACGGCTAAAAGTAATATTTTTTTGTAAATTTTAATCTTTTTTATATGCAAAAATATAAAGAACAACAAAAAAAGTAAAGAATGTTGCTCCTGGTTGAGTTTCGATAGAATCTTCGTTTAGCCACGATAAAAAATTAATAACAAGAACAATTATCAACATTCCAAGTTCTAATTTTTTTTCATAAATGATAGGAAAAATAAATGCAAGAGATATAAGTGTAAAGCCAATTATACCAAAGGTTAACAGTAATGTTAAAAATTGATTGTGTGCTCTAAGTCTATATTTCTCAGTTAATACTGAATTAGTTTTTTCGTAGTAGTTGTTAAACTCATCTTGAACATCGCCTGTTCCAACTCCAAACCAAATATTTGAAGTGAAAATATTTTTTCCTGCGTTAAAATATTCAATTCGTTGTGCTAAGCTGTTTTTGTTTGAGTTTTTTGTGTTCTTGTATTTGTCTAATTCCCACATAGTTTTGTAAAAAAGAGCATATAACGAAAATTTATTTTGATATATGTAATTAGGAATTCCTTTTTCGATTTGTTTAACATCGGTTTCACTTAATAAATGAACGCCCGTAGAATCTTTTCTTAAATCTAATGATGTTAAGTATCTCATCAAAGTATACTTAATGGAGTTTCCATGAAGGTCTAAACTGTCGTATTTTATTTTACTAATTGAATTCCACTCTTTTCGTAATTCTTTTTCGCAACGGTTAACATACACATAATGACCGTTTTCTGTTTGTTTTAAAGCAGGGTCGTGGTTATATTCATTTCCATTTGCAGTATAAATATCTAATTTTGTGTAATCTACTTTATCTATATTGTTGTATTTTTTAAAAGAATTATTAAGCCATAATAAAGATATAATTATTGATAAAATAATAACTGAAACAGTTGAAATTTTAACAAACTTATTTGTATTTAAAAATACATATCTAATTAACATTAGCATGCTTGTTATTGCAAAAATCAATAAACCGGTTAATGAGTGTAAAATAAAAAGGTAGATAATAAACCACGGTATTAACAATAGTATTAGGTATTTATACTTGCTTTTTATTTCGTTGTAATAATATGCAACAATAAAAATTGATAAACTAACCATTAAAGAAAATCTAATATGTGAAATGAATACAGAAATTCCTCTATAATCTACAATTTGATGATGAGTAAACCCTAGATATACAAAAACAGAATAGATACTTGCCGTAAAAACTGAAGAAATAAAGAAAAGTAGAATTAATTTTAACTCTTTTTTGCTTAGTAATTCAGATGTTCCAATAATAATTGGTAAAACAATAAGTGGTAGTTTTATTCTTATATCGTGAATGGCATAATCTATGTTAGCAGAATTAAAAATCCAAATTGCATGAATTATCATAATTGAAACAAATGCAAGTATTGATTTTCTTTCTTTTAATATTCGTAATTTTTTTAATAATTTACCTTCGGCAAAGAAATTTGCTGCTAAAAAAATTTGAGCACTACTCATAAGAAACTCAGAGAAAGGCATTGCTATAACAAGCAATATCAATAAGCCAATATAAATTTTTCTGTGAATAATTTTTCTTTTAGATTGCATATTACAAACTAAACGATTTTTAATTAATTTTCTTGCTAAAACAATATATTTTTTGCTAAAATATATTGAAAAATTATTTAATTTCAAGAATATTAATATCTTAGCAAAAAAAACTTAGTGCAAAAAAACAAAACTATATTGGTTGTTATTATGAAGTATTAACATCAGCGGGCTATAATATGGTTTGGGCTGAAGATGGGAAAAAAGCAATTTCTATTTTTGAATCTAGAAATGATATTGATTTAGTTCTGATGTATATTGAAATGCCAATAATTGATGGTTACGAAGCAACTGCTAGAATTAAATTATTAATCGAACTCAGGTTATAATGTCAAAAGATTTGTTGAGTGCTGTTTCAGAATTTTTAGATTAAACACAAAGTATAAATAAAAAAACACATCTTAATTTTATGTTTAAAAAAACATTTTTTTATCATCAATAAATAGATAATTAAGCTAAGTTTTTTATTACTTTTGCTCGATAAAAAATTAGAAGAATGTACAAATCAATTATACGCCCTTTATTATTTAAATATAATCCTGAAAGAGCCCATGCTATTACCTTTAAGATGTTAGCACTAAGCGAAAAGTTTGGATTGAAGTCTATTTTTAAATCTTTATTTTATTTTGAAGATAAAGATTTGGAAAGGGAAGTTTTTGGATTAAAATTCCCTAACCCTGTTGGCTTAGCTGCCGGTTTAGATAAAGATGCCGATGTGTTTGATATGTTGGGATATATGGGTTTTGGTTTTATTGAGATTGGAACTGTTACACCAAAAGCTCAACCGGGAAATCCTCAGCCAAGAATGTTTCGTTTGGTTAACGATAGTGCATTAATTAATCGTATGGGTTTCAACAATAAAGGTGTTGATGAAATGGTTAAAAAATTACGTGCAAAAAAATCGAACATAATTATTGGTGGAAATATTGGTAAAAACAAAATAACTCCTAACGAAAATGCTGATGATGATTATATAAAAGCATTTAATGCACTATATAATTATGTAGATTATTTTGTGGTAAATGTAAGCTCTCCTAATACTCCGAATTTAAGAGAACTGCAAGGAAAAGAACCTCTTACAAAGCTATTGAGTAAACTAAAAAAACTTAACGAACAAAAGGGTGGAAACAAACCAATTTTATTAAAAATTGCACCGGATTTAAGTTTTGAACAGTTAGATGATATTATAGAAATTGTTACAACCACAAAAACTGATGGTATTGTAGCAACAAACACAACAATATCCAGAGAAAATTTAAGTTACGAAAAAGAATTTATTGATGAAATTGGTAATGGTGGCTTAAGTGGAAAACCATTAACCGATAAATCAACAGAGATAATTAAATATATTGTAGATAAATCTAATAAAACCATTCCTGTTATAGGCGTTGGTGGAATTATGACACCACAAGATGCAATAGATAAATTAAATGCCGGAGCTTCTTTAATTCAGATATTTACCGGTTTTATATATAATGGACCGGGCTTTGTGAAAGAAATTAATAAAGAAATATTAAAACAAAATCAGTAGGAAATTTATATCTTTCCATCGCTTCTTCTTAAAATATTATAAAGTAATTCTCTTGCCCTAAAAAGTTGTGCTTTTACTGTGCCTAATGGTAATTCCAATTCAGTAGCAATTTCTTCGTAAGAATATTCTTTAAAATATCTAAGTTCTATTAAGTTGCGATATCTAGGTTTTAGTTTCTTAACAATATTTCGCATAATGATAGTCTTTTGCGACTTAATCATATTCTCTTCGGGGTCGAGATTTGATGCTTTGAACGAAATATTATTATCTATTCCAATTTCTGATGGATTGTTATCGAAAGAAACTGTTATGCTTCTCTTTTTTCTAAGAAAATCGATACAATTATTATTGGCAATTTTAAAAAGCCAAGTACTAAATGCATACTTTGGAGAGTATTGATGTAGATTTTTAAATGCTTTACCGAATGCTTCAATTGTTAAATCTTCAGCGTCATCTTTGTTGTTAACAATTTTTAGTAACATAAAATAGATTGAATCTTTGTATCGGCTAAGTAATTCAGCATAAGCCTGCTGGTCTCCATTTACAGCAGCTTTCACATACATGTAATCTTTACTTGCTTTCTCAGAAAAATTCGGGTTTAACTCCATTTTCTACGTTTAACTAAAACATTATTTGTGTGTAAAAATAAATAGAATATTGGTAAAAACATATCAAATATTAATGAAAAAATAAATAAATCTTTTTCTTTCATCTTATTTGATGCTAATTTCAACACAGTAAATTTTATTATAAATACAAATATAACAAATGCTAATATCAGATAATTAAACAATAAGGATAAAATTAATATTGAAAAACTATAATATATAATTCTACTAAATGGTTCTAAGCTAAGTAATAATTTATGAAGAAATTTATATTTCTTAGCAGTTGATAAATGCCTTATCTTTTGCTGGTAGAATTTTGTAAATGATTTTTTTGCAGGAGAATATGTAAAACTTTCAGCATTGCAAATTGGTGCTGTGTTCTTTATTGAAGCGTTTTCGTTTACAAACAAATCGTCGTCTCCCGACATAATATTATAATGCGAAGCAAAACCTTTGTTTTCAATAAATAGAGATTTTGTATAAGCCATATTCCTACCTGTTCCCATATATGGGATACCTGCTTTTGCAAATGATAGAAACTGAATTGAGTTGAAAAAATTATCGTATCGAATAAACTTATTTAAAAATCCTTTTCCTTTTTCGAAAGCCCCGTATGAGATAATTATTTTTTTTGTTTCGCTAAAATTCTGAGAAATTTCTTTCAACCAATTCTCGCTTGCAGGGTAGCAGTCGGCATCGGTTAAAATTAAATGTTCATTTTTTGCTGATTTAATCCCTATTGTTAATGCTAGTTTTTTACCATGAGAAAACTTGCTATCTTCCTTAATAGTAGTATGTCGTAGATTTTTATATTTTTTCTCAAGAAAATCTAAAATAAATTCGGTGTCATCGGCAGAGCAATCGTTTACTATAACAATCTCAAAATTATTATAACTTTGTTCTGCAATTAATGGAATATATTTTTTTAGATTTTCGCCTTCGTTTCTTGCACAAATAACAACTGATAAAGCTTCGGTGAAATCTTCTTTTTTTGTTTTGTCTTTAAAAATAATTCTGATATAAAATATTATGTAATAAAATATTTGAACAATTCCTGCAAATGCAAGTATTGAGATTAAAACTATCGATTTAATATTTAAGTTGTAGAAAAATTCTATCAAAACTAATTATTATTTTATTGTGTCATTTTTTAATATCATTTCCATTATTTCTTCATCAGATTTTCCTAGTAGTTTAATTAAATCTTCTGCGTCTTTTCTGTATGGATGGTTCGGATATTTAGAAATAAATTCTTTGTATTTCTTTTCAGCCATTACTTCATTTTTTAAATCATCGCCATAAATCATTGCTTCGTAAAGTAAAGCGTCCGGGGCTCTATTAAACTTAGGGTGGTTCATATTAATATCTTCAAAAATAGCAATAGCTTGTTCATATTGATGATTAATTTTTAATAAACCGGCTTTTTTAAACATATATATTATAGCTAAAGAATCGTCTTTGTATTTATCAATATAATTGTCATATAACAATATCATTGTATCAATATCTGATTTAATAGGCGTGTATTCTTTATCTGAGAATATTTTTTGTTCAATGCTATCAATATTTTTTACTAAAATATCCTTTTTGTTAACTTCAACAACATCAATACACGAAACAAAAACTAATGATGCGATAATCGATAATAATAAAATCTTTTTCATAGTAATTTTTTTTTATATTAATAATTTATCTAGCTGCAACATGTTTATATTTAGGACTTACCTTGCCTTTTGCAATTTGGTTTAATTTGTTTTTTATTAATCTTCGTCTGATAGGCGAAACTTTATCGGTAAAAAGAATTCCATCTAAATGGTCGTATTCGTGTAACATAATTCTTGCTTGTCCGCCTTCAAAAACTTCATCGTGAAACTCCCAATTTTCATCGTAGTATTCCATTCTAATTTTTTTTGGTCGCGATACATCTTCTCTTATTTCCGGAATACTTAAACAACCTTCGTTAAATGTCCATTTTTCATCACCTTCTTCTGTTATATGTGCATTAATAAAACATTTTTTAAAACCTTCAAGTTCCGGATAATCTTCTTTTAAAGCTTCTCCATCTATAACAAATAAACGAACAGATTTTCCTACTTGTGGTGCTGCAAGTCCAATGCCATCGGTTTTATACATTGTATCCCACATGTTTTTGATGAACTCATCTAAATCAGGATAATCTTCATCAATTTCCTTTGCCATTTTTCGTAGAACGGGTGTCCCTATTAAATAAATTGGGTATATCATAACAAATTATTTCTTTTTTCTAAATATGTTTGAAGAATTAATACAGCACTAACCAAATCAACTCTTTCCTTATTTCGACGAGCCATTTTTTTCACTCCTGCATCAATTATTGCACGTTGAGCGATAACAGAAGTAAATCGTTCGTCAATCATTTCAATTTTTTTATCAGGGAAAACTTTTTTCAATCTATTAACAAACGGAATAATATGCTTCATCGAATCTGAATCGGTATTATCAATTTTTTTTGCATGACCTACAACAAAGCTTTCAATATTTTCGTTTTTATCGTATTCTTTCAAAAAATCGACAAGGTCTTTAGAATGAACAACATCTAAACCGGTTGCAATTATCTGCATTGGGTCTGTAACTGCAAGCCCAACACGCTTTGTTCCGTAATCTATAGATACTATTCTTCCCATTCTTGCAAAGGTATAAAAAAATAGGTCGAAACTTGAAAAAGCTTGTTCGTTTATGTGATAATTTTTATTTTTTTAATCTTTGTTACTAATAAAAAGTTTATTTTTGTATCAATATTTAAAACTTTGTCAATATGAGATATCTTTTTTTTATTTTAATCTTCGGAATAACAACAATAAGTTCTTTTTCTCAGAATAAAACTTATGATCAGTTAAGGATTGAAAGAATACAGTTAACCAACGAAATTTCTAAATTACAAGCTAGATTAAAAGCTGTTAATGCAGAAATGGAGAAATTAAAAAATGGTACTGCAAATGTTGTATTTGAGGGTTCCGGAAATAATAGAATTGAAGCAAAAGTTGGTAGTGGTGGAGCTACTCTTCGCGATAAATCGTCATCAACAGGAAATATTTTAGCTGCAATAAAAGCCGGTGAGAGTATTTTATTGTATAAAGAAAAAAATGGCTCTTATATTAAAGCTGCATATAATGGACAACTTGGTTGGGTAAGTTATACGAGCATTAGCTCAAATACAGAGTTAAATAATTATATGAAAGGAAAAACATCAACCTCAAAACCTACATCAACAACAAGTGTTAGTACTGTTGATATAAATTCTGATAGATATAAACGAATATCAAAGCTTTATGGACACGATAAAGCAGTTAAGATAATTAACAAACAACTATGGAAAGGAATGAGTCATGGTATGGTTGTAGAATCTTTAGGACAACCTACAAGTAGAACATCAGATAATTCATCAGAAGGTTTGAAAGAAGAATGGAAATATCCAAGTAGAACAATAAAATTTCTAAATGGAGAATTAATTTCTTGGTAAGTTATTGATGAAAGAAATAAAATTCATTTTTTTCGATTTAGATAGAACCTTATGGGATTTTGAGAAAAATTCTGTTGTCACTTTCCTTGATATATTTAAGAAATATAATTTATCAGAAATTTTCCCTGATTTTGATACTTTTATTGAAAAATATAAATATCACAACGAAAAATTGTGGGCAAAATATAGATTAGGTGAAATTAAAAAAGATGAACTTCGTAATAAAAGATTTTTATTAACACTAAATGAATTTGGAGTTAATGATGAAGACTTAGCTCGAAAAATTGGCGATGATTACATTAATATCAGTCCTACAAAAACAGAATTATTCCCATATACAATAGAGGTTTTAGGGTATCTTTATCAAAAATATACACTTGCCATAATCACAAATGGTTTTAAAGAAGTTCAATATACAAAACTCAGAAATTGTAATCTGGAAAAATATTTTAAAAAAGTAATATGTTCAGAAGATGTTGGTCGCCAAAAGCCACATAACGATATTTTTCATTATTCTTTAAGTTCGCTTAATGCAAGAAAAACAGAAAGTATAATGATTGGCGATGATTATGAAGTTGATATTTTAGGAGCCAATAATTTTGGATTTAAAGCTATATTTTTCAACCCGAATAATATTGTGGTTAAAACTTTGCCAAATGTGCAAGAAATTTCATCTCTAAAACAAATTTTAGATATTTTATAAGAATAAAATATCTTATTAAAGATTATTTTTTTAAGAAAATTAACACAATTTAACATACTGATTTTCAATGTCAATAATTTAAATAAAAATTGAAAAATCTTTGATATTGAAGATATAATAAAAATTACATCTTTTTTTATTTTATTTTCTTATAAAAAAGTGTTATTTTGCAAGCAAATTTAAATAATATTATGATGAAGAAAATTACATTATTAGTTTTTACTTTAGCTTTTTATTTAGCTTCGTATTCAATTGATACACTTAATGTTAATATCACAACAGATACAACATTAACTGCAGATTCAATTTATGTAGGTCAAGGTATTATTGTTGAAAGTGGTAATACTTTAACGATAAATCCGGGTGTTACAATGCTTTTTAAAGGTGATGTAAGCTTTAATTACAATCAAGGAACAACAGCAGGATATTTATATGTGAAAGGAAAATTAGTTGCTGAAGGAGATACAGCTCAGAGAGTTATATTTACTAGTGCTGATGCAAATAAATGGGCAGGAATTTTTATTGAAAAAGGAGCAGACACTAGTTCAGTTAAATTTTGCGATATCAATAATGCAAACGGTATAGATAGTTTAGATGATGTAAATTACAAAGGAGCAATCAGTATTTTAAATAAAAGTACAAATGTATTTGCTTGTAACATTAGAAGCAATGCTTATGCAGCTATACATATTAATAGTTCAAATGTTGTATTATACAACAATATAATTTCTTACAATCAAATTGGTGTATTGTGCGACTCAAGTGATTTAGTAATTGGAAATAACACAATTGTACAAAATGATTCAGGAGTTGTAGTAGATGCAAACTCAAATGCTTCAATTGTTAATTCAATAGTTTACAGCAATAATAACGAGCAAGTAGTAGGAACAGTAGATATCACATATTCTGATATAGAAGGTTCTGCACCAGGAACAGGTAATATTACAGTTGACCCAATGTTTGTTGATACTGTATATTTTAAATTAAATCCTTGTTCTAGTATAATAAACCAAGGTAGCACAGATGAAAATAATCTTTATGATACAGTTGATTTTTTTGGTGAAAATAGAGTTTTTTGGAATGTAGTAGATTTTGGTGCTTACGAACATCAGTATACTTATAACTATTTTAGTCTTGATACAATAAAATATGATATCTGTGAAGGTGATAGCATAGTAATAGATGGTATTTATTATAATAATGATACAATTTTCTCTGATAATATGTCCGGTGTAAATTATTGCGATAGTTCATTTATTAATCAAATAATTGTTCATCAAATGCCTTCTTTAACTTTTGAGAATGGTGATACTTCTGTTTGTTTAAATAAGACACTAACAATTTATGCTCATTTAGACCAAGAATATGAGAATGTAACTTATGAATGGGCTTCTAGTGATACTTCTGAAACATTGATACCTATAGGAAATAATGGAATAATTGGTTTTATGACAAGTGAAAAAGATTTTTATATTACAGTTACTGTTGTTGGATGTGTGTTGTTAGATACAACTGATATAATAATATATCCACCTATTGTTCTTGATTTAGGAAATGATACTTCTGTTTGTAGAAAATATGTGTTGGAAGCAGATCCCGGATATTTGCAGTATGCTTGGAGCACTTTTGAAACAACTAATACTATTGAGGTTCTACAAACTGATGATTATTCGTTAACAATAACTGATCAATATGGATGTAATACTTCTGATCATATAGATATAACAGTTCTTTCATCTCCTGTAGTTGAATTTAATGCAGATTCAATGAAGTTTACAACTGATGATACAAGAATTATTGGTGGTGCTGCAATAGGATATCCAAATTATTTATGGAGTACAGGTGCAACAACAAGGAATATAACACTTGTTGGCGAAGATTTAGGAATTGGAACATATGAGTATTGGCAATATTGCGAATTTACAAATGGATGTACAGCTTCAGATACAATTATTATTGTTGTTACTGATGGTGTAGATGTTTCTGAGATTGATGGTTTAAAAGCAATTAATGTTTATCCTAATCCATCAAATGGAATTATAAATCTAAATGCAGAGTTTGATAATGCTGATGATATTTTATTAAATATTACAGATTTATCAGGTAGAATTATTTATTCTAAAGAGATAAAAAATTCTAATTTTATTAATGAGCAAATTGATTTAACAGAAAATAATAAAGGAATGTATTTAATGAATATAATTTATAATAACCAAGTTGTTACTTATAAATTAACAATTAAATAATACTTAAAAAATAAAAAAATTAAAAGGGGGCTTTTGCCCCCTTTTTTTGGCTCAAATTTTGTGTAAGCATAAGTAAACCTAAAAAAGATATATCATGAAAAAAATAACAATTTTATTAATTATGTTTTTTGCAGCTATAACTATTAAAGCTCAAAAAATATATAAAGTAAAATACGAATCTCAAGCCGATGTTAAAGTTTATTCTGTAGATTACGAATCGCAGGCAGATCTAAAAGTTTATGTTGTAGATTACGAATCGCAAGCCGGTAATAATGATGGTAATTGGTATTTTGTTAAATACGAATCTCAAGCCGATAAAAAAGTTTACTTTGTAGACTTCGAATCTCAAGCCGATGTTAAAATATATTTTGTAGATTATCAATCACAGGCAGGTTGGAGAAAGAATGATAAGAAACAATTCTTTTATTAACCGAACTCAGGTTAATAAATCTATTCAACGTGAGTTCGACATAATATTACTCACAGATTCAGGTAATTAGCTCATATACGAATCAAGTTTAAGACGGACTATCGGGATAATCCTAAAAAATTTGAGGAAGAATATGAGTTAATTA